>Ga0137359_10000395_pt1 | contig 33300 bp, 28 predicted proteins | sample Mad1_40_16metaG_FD_108281 | JGI IMG/M metagenome (GOLD analysis project Ga0137359, IMG submission 108281) | Vadose zone soil microbial communities from Angelo Coast Range Reserve, California, USA - Mad1_40_16 metaG | ecosystem: Environmental > Terrestrial > Soil > Vadose zone | place: USA... | reverse complement strand
TTGGGATCAAAGAATCGGATAGTCTTCCTGAATCGGAGAGCATTGACATGAGACCTTTCTTTCCCGCCCTCATACATTAAACTATTGGGAGGTCGGTGTCTCAGTCACGTTGACACAGAGGGCAGCGCGAAGGAGTGCGTATCCAACTTCGGTTACTGCTGGCTCTACGATGTAAGCAAAAACTAAATCCGACCTTCTTCTAACTTCAGACCCAGGGGGGCCAATAGGGGCTATTAAGAAGCAAGTGTTTCGTTCCATTGTCATCTCCGATTTGCCAAATTATCAACTCATCGTGAGCGTTTCACATGATGGCTAGCCGTTCAACATGAATTTCGACAGAAAACTGTCTAATCTTTCCTTCTGCGTAATCCAACTACATGTGACAGCATTCTTGGCGTCTCATTCTCTTGTCAGTCCATACCTTACCATGCAAAGTCAGACATATCACTTTAGATGTAATAGCCAGAAGGGTCCATTCTGCATAATCCCATCTGCATAAACACGGCCTCTGACCCTTCATAGCAAATCGACAGCGCTGCGCAATCTATCCCCCCTCGCGATCCGCGTTAGGGTACTTTCTGGCCAATGATTTTAGAGTGTCAGTCCGTGAATCAATAGCGCAGACTGAATCGCCTACTCGAGTCGCTCGGCGTTGAGTTTTTCAGCGCCTTCAGTCTAAGAATGCTTGATGTTGCGTTCGACCTTCGACCGCCAATTCCGCGCGCGGCCCGCGTCACTGTATGCCTTTTCAAGAACGCATCCTACGTCTGTTAGTCAGTGTTTGAAGTGTCGCATTCCAGTGAATACCATTGCCAGTTTGTGTTCATTTGCAGCCGCTATCACTTCCTCATCGCGAACTGACCCGCCGGGCTGAATCACGGCCGTGATGCCTACACGCGCGGCCTCGTCCACGCCGTCGCGAAAAGGAAAGAAAGCATCCGAAGCGACGACGCAGCCGGCGAGCGGGAGTTGTGCTTTCATCGCTCCGAGCTTCACTGAATCGACACGGCTCATCTGCCCCGCGCCGACTCCGACAAGCTGTCCTTCGCGCGCGTATACGATCGCGTTGGATTTGACATGCTTAGCTACAATCCAGGCAAAACGCAGCGCGCGCATCTCTTCATCGGTTGGTTGGCGCTCAGTTACGACTCGCAGCTTCGCATCGTCGAGCACGCCGTGGTCGCGGTCCTGAATCAGCAGCCCGTTGTCGCTTATCACTCGCAAATCGTAGGAAGCCGCGCGCGTGGGACTGGGATGAACTCGCATCACCCGCAGGTTCTTCTTCGAAGCGAGGACTTCAAGCGCTCCCGGCTCGTAATCCGGAGCGGCAATGGCTTCGAAGAAAGTCTCGCCAATCGCTCGCGCGGCCGCCTCAGTCACAGTTCGATTGAGGCCGATGATACCGCCGAAAGCGGAAACCGGATCGGTCGCGCGGGCCTTTTCGAACGCTTCCCGAGGGTCGGCTGCGATTGCCGCGCCGCAGGGGTTCGTGTGCTTGATGATCGCGCAAGCAGTATCGGGGAACTCCGAAACCAGCGACCACGCCGCATCGAGATCGATCAGGTTGTTGAATGACAGTTCCTTGCCCTGAAGCTTTTCTGCCGCGGCGATCCCTCCTCCGGAATTCGACGTCACGTAGAGCGCTGCGCGTTGATGCGGATTCTCGCCGTAACGCAGGTCCGTCGCTTTCCTGGCTAAGAATGTAAACTGCGCCGGAAGACCCGCGGGCCTTTCGACTCGAAGCCGTTCGTTTGCAGGATCCAGCGCGACCGAGCCCTCGAGAAAGTCGGATATCGCGGCGTCGTATTGAGAGGTCGTTTCAAACGCGCGGCGTGCGAGCCTGAATCGAGTGGCTTGCGAAACCTGCCCAGCGCTTGATTCCATTTCGTCGGCAACCGCGGCGTAGTCCGAAGGATCTACAACCACGACCACGTCGTTGAAGTTCTTCGCCGCCGAGCGAATCATCGAGGGCCCCCCGATGTCGATGTTCTCGATGGCATCCTCGACCGTGACGTCTTCGCGAGCGACTGTCTCGCGAAACGGGTAGAGGTTCACCACGACCATGTCGATGTACTGAATACCGTTTGCCTGAACTTGCTGTTGGTGCTCGGCGTCATCGCGGATGGCGAGCAGTCCTCCGTGGACCTTCGGGTGGAGAGTCTTGACTCGCCCGCCGAGGATTTCAGGGAAGCCGGTAAGCTCCGATACCTCGCGGACCTCGAGCCCGGCTTCCCGAAGTGTTCTTGCGGTGCCGCCCGTGGAGATAATCTCGATTGAGTTGCTGCCGAGCCTGCGAGCGAAATCCACCAGGCCTGTTTTGTCAGAAACGCTTATGAGTGCGCGAGTGATCTTCTTCAAGCTGCTCCTTGGTCACGGAATCAATAGTGGCACCGAGACGCCAGTCGGCGCGGTGTACATTAGCATATTCACTTCGAGTGTCAACTCTCGGAGCTGGATCAGCATAATGCAGCATTATCACATTGAATGTCGAAGAGCTGCTGCGCCTCGAATGTGGGTTCCGGACCCGAAACAACGAACATGACTGCATTTCGCAGCGGCTTCTCCCTGGCCCGCGCTTTGCTCTTAGGCGAATCGGAGTTTACGTGGTAACTGCGGGGATCAAATCTGGACGAGTACGCTCGCCGAGACGCACAGACTAATCCACAACAGAAAAGGAGAAGGGATGTCTAAAAAGATTCTTACAATGGTGCTTGCCGGTTTACTGCTCCAGGCGCTTTGTGTACAACCGGCCTTCGCAAGTTCGAAAGAAGAGAAGCTTGCCCAACGCACTGACAAAGTTAGGGCAGGTATTCTCAAGCTCGGCGTAGGCACAGGCGCTCGCGTTGCGATCAAGCTGCGAGACGATGTGAAACTGGCCGGCTACATCAGCGAAGCGACAGCCGACTCATTCGTCTTGACGGATCTGAAAACTCGAACGGCTACGACCGTTGCCTACGGCGATGTCACCCAGGTCAAAGGTCATAACCTCGGAACGGGCGCCAAGATCGCAATCGGGATCGGAATAGGTGTTGGATTGACCATTCTGGTTCTGTACCTGATCTTCCTGCATTACGACTGATGGGCAAATGTTTCTAGAGTTACTCGTCGGTCCAATCCTGGGTGAGCAAGCGCTCATAATCGAACCCGATGCGACGGCCTTCCCATCGAGCGATCAGGTAGAACATGGTTCCTACCGCCACCCATACAAGCAAGAGCTGCCAGATCGTAAGCCCTCTTTGTCCAGGCGGGATGCTTGCGTGCCGAGCGATGTCCCGCGCGATCGTCACCACGGTCAGGTAGGTCATCGAAGCCAGCGAAACAAGCCCGAGGATGACCAGCAGCGCCGGATGAAGCCTCACACGCGCCTTCTTATAAAGCTCAGGCCGGATGAACGGGAGCGCCATCAAGGACGCGCTGTGCAGGCCGTAAACCAGGAACATCCCGACGATCGCGATGTCCAGTACGTAGCCGAAACTCTTCGTCCACAGCAGCACGAGCGCGATGACCGCGTTCACCACCAGGCTCACCCACGGCGTGCGAAACCTCACACTCACTCTCGACAGCCATTGAGGTAGAATCCGGTCTTCGCCGAAGACGTAAAGTATTCGTGCGGGCACGAATAGCGTCGCGTTCAGACAAGTCGAGAAAGCCATCAGCGCTCCGACGGTTACCACGGCTCCGCCCCACCACGGCAGATATCGCGCGGCGGCGTCGCTCATCGCGAAACTCGAACGGGCCAGCTCCTGGTAAGGCATCACGCCGAAAGCTACAAGCGACATCAAACAGAACATCACCATCGAAATCAGAATGCCGTTGATGAAAATCGCCGGGAGCGATTTGCGTGAGTCCTTGGTCTCGCCCGCGGTTTGCGCGAGGGCTTCGAATCCGGCATAGGCAAAAAACAGCGGCGCCAGCACGGCCATGAAGCCCCTGTCGCCGTCAGGCGTAGTGTGAGCCCGGAAACCGTAAGGGAACATCGGCGAGAAGTTCTTCCAGTCAATCGCGAACAACCCGGGCACTACCAGCACGACGATGGCCAGACATTTTACAATGACCATGACGGTTTGAAGCCAGCCGTAGAACTTCGCGCCGAGCAGGTTGAAGACAAAAAAGAAAAGCACCGCCGCAGTCGCAATGACTGCTTCGCCGAGACCTGGATCTTTGTAGCTTCGGCCGAGCGATTCGCCGAAAGGCAGGACGCCGGCGAACCACTGATCCATTTCCGGGTAGAAGAATTTCAGGTACTGGGCCATCGAAACGGAGAGAATCACGAGGGCTCCGATGTAGGAGAGCCATTTCAGCCACATCGTTACGAAGCCGAGGTAGAGACTTCGAGTGGTGCGCGAAATATGAAGGTACTCGCCTCCTGCTCTTGTTCCGAGCGGCGTTGAGAGATACACCGAGTACGCGACTGCTGTGACCAGCATGATAGGGGCGAGCACAAGATAGGCTAGGGGCACCGATGGTCCGGCGATGGCGCCGGATTTGCCAGTCACGACAAAGATGCCCGACCCAACCAGTATTCCGATGATCGTGGCGTAGCTTTCGAGCTTGGTGAGTTCGCGTCTAAGCTCGACCTTGTGCGCCGGTTTCTGATGCGTGGCTTCGGCTTCACTCAAAGATATCACCTGCGATGGGCTTTTGATCGTACGAGGAGTGGATTCTCTCAGGCGTGCAGATGATTGTCTACAAGAAACGAGCACGAGGAAGGTCGAGGGCCGGCGGCGCGTGATGGGATTGGAAGACCCATGCCATCGAAGTCGAGATCAGTTTGAGTTACACTGCGTGCCGACAGCTTCTTAACAATAGGTGCAATCTATGCGATCTCATTAACGAGGGCTGCGAGTTCAGCTTCGGGCAAAAGACGCTGGCCGCGCGAACGGCCTATGAGTTATCGACGATGGTCTCGACCGCGGATCAGGCTTTGCTGAATCAGGAACTCTATCGATTGGTCTTCGAGAGTGGAGAGGCGGTGACAATAGGCGACGCGGGAATCTCGGCGCAAGTATTTGGACCGACAACCTCGCGGTCGGCGATGTGAATAACGACGGCAAGGCGGACATCGTGACAGCGAACTTCAATTCGTCCTACAGCGTCCTGCTGGGCGATGGCACAGGCGGCTTTACGGTTACAAGGACGCAGATGACTGTTTCTCCCGATGCCATTCGTTTGGCCGACCTCAATCGTAATGGTTTTTTGGACATCGCTTTTACCGCTCCCTCTTCGAACCAGATCGCGGTGTTGCTCGGGAACGGTAACGGCGCGTTTGGTTCACCAGCCGTCTTCACAGCCGGGTTACAGCCGGCAGAGCTAGCCGTTGGCGATTTTAATCTTGACGGAAAACTCGACGTCGTGACGGCTGACGAAGTCTCACACTCTTTCTCGCTCTTGCTTGGCAACGGCGCGGGTGGTTTCGGCGCGGCGACCAGTTTTAGCGAACCTGGAAGCGTATCCGCAATCGTCGCCGCCGACTTCAACGGCGATGGAAGACTGGATGTCGCAGACACAAACTATGGCGCATCATTCAACGTCTCTGTGCGTTTTGGCAGAGGGAATGGAACTTTCGATCCGCCCGTGAACTTCGCCATCTCCTTCGGTTCATTCTCTCTTGCGGTAGGTAAGTTCGGTTCCAGCTGCAAGCCGGATTTGGTTATGTCGTTGAGCAGCGTAATCCGGATGCCGGTGCTCTTCAATAATTGTCTGTAAACACGCGGCTACGTTGGTCGAGCCTATCAGACGCCAAAGCATTCCGAGCGGAGTTCAAGCGCCACAGAGGATTCATCAAGCTTTCGCGAAGCGAATACATCTCTGTTGGCTAGTCCTTTTACGTGTGACTCTTCAACTTATCGAAACCTGCCGGTTTGTCCCGGCGCACAAGATGAAACAGAATGAAAAACCAATAAATCAAGTGGAGAAGAGTTGTTCTGGTAAGGGGCGTCAGCCGCTGACGCGTCGAAAGTTCATCTGAACTGCAGCTCTACTAGGTGCGTGGTATGGGTTCTCCATCCAATGGGAGACAGCAGCGGATTATGCGGCGAACGGTTGGGTTGAGGGGATTTCTATTGCGCCGCGTCCTTCTCGGGCAATACGCATGATAGCTCATACGAGCTGTCTCCGGGAGAATGTGTCGACGTAAACATCGACGGTCTCGCGTTTGACGACGGGGTCGGGGGCAGTTCTAACTGCTCGCTGGGCATCCTCTGCGGTACGGAATACGTCTTCCGCGCTTTTGCCCATAGCGGGTTCGAGTTTTCAGTCAGCGAGAAATCTCCAAATCTTGTGTGTTCGACCCTGTCTTGTGGGCAAGGGCAAAACTGTACGCACTCGGTTGGGTACTGGAAAACACACGGACCAATTCCTCGTGGAAACAACACGAATCAGTGGCCGGTTACTTCGTAGCTAACTACCTTCGCGACCATCGCCGCGAGTTCTTCGACAGTGCGCACGGGCAGGCGCCCTGTCGCGATGTCTGCAATCCCGTCGCCGTTAAAGTCTGACAACCCAAGCAAGCGGCTTCCTCTGAAGAAGCATTGCTGGTCGCCGATGTGAACGAAGGATTCGATTTCGAGCAAGCAAGCGACGAGCTGAGATCGTTGATCCCAACCGGTTTGAGGATCACACAAGTCAACCGTGGCCGGCTGGATCCGGAAATGGCGAGACGTTCACTGTTTGAAGCTGAAAAAAGAAGAGCCGGAGGGTTGCTCCGGCTCCACAATTCTTACTATGCGAGAGGGCGACTTATTGGCTCGGTGCTGCCGGGGTCACCACAATCGATTTGGCTTTGCAGCCATCTGCTGACTGCTCACACTCGCCGGTCACCCTGTCGCCGGCTTTCACATCACCAAGAGAAATGGCTTTCCCTTCCCTGGTGATTTTGGTGGATGTGCCGATGAGAAAATGGATCTCTGCGCCAGTATCATCCTTGATGACTATTTCGTTCTTTGTCGGGTCGACCGACAGCACTTCGCCTGTCTGGGTTATGGCGGTAGGCTTTGGAGCTTTGTCTGGCTTCTGCTCCTCCTTTGCCTTTTCCTGAGCGATTGCCATCCCAAGCATCACAGTGCACAGAATGACCGAAATAGCCAACACGTATCTTTTCATACCGTTGCTCCTTTCTCGTAGTTTAACCTTTGCTTGCGCAACCTCTGTGCCGGTCACTTGAAAGCCCTTCAAATGGCTGAGATGAGCGCTTCGAGCGACAGGCCGCACGCCGGCACTCCTAGAAGCGGTAAAGACTTCATCCCACCCCAGTAAATATTTCTGTACTAAAAGGGAACGCTGAAAGTGCCAGCAGAGCGCGAAGCCGCGACAACGGCCTTGACCAGGCATCGATTGGAGAATTGACTTCCCGCACCCTATACTCAAGCGTTCATTGAGTGGAGATTGAATCAAGTATGCCAGGCGTGAGGCCGCAAGAAGACCAGCCGTCTGAGGTTCATAAAAGGCGGCGCACACCTGCGCTAAGCGATGTGGCGCCGTTGTTGGTAACTTTTGCCGTCGGGCTCATCAGTTATGGACTCTTCTACAATCGAGGCCTCGGGCTCTCCGTTATCGGCTACAGCATCGCGCCCGCCGAGCGGGTGATGCAGGGCGAAGTGCCTTATCGCGACTTCCTCTTCAACTACACTCCCGGGATTCTGTGGGTGAACGCGCTGTTGATGAAAGCGTTTGGCGCGACGCTGATGGCCACGCGGATCGGATTGCTCGCGTTCAAGCTGATCACGCTCATAACTCTGTTCCGGGTCGCCCGAAGGCTCACCAGCGGATGGGCGGCACTCGTGCAGGTTACTCTCACTCTGGCGTGGCTCGGTCACCAGCAAATATTCAACGTCTACCCGGATCAGTACCTTGTGCTGTTTGCGCTCGCGGGCTTGACCTGCATGCTCAACTACGATGAGACGGGGCGCGCTCGGTGGTTGTTGCTGTGCGGATTGGCGATCGGTGTAGTCTTCGTCTTCAAATACAATGTGGGCGTTTTGCTATTCGGTTCCGGGACTCTTGCGATTGTCACGCGGGAGTTAATGACGACTCGTGGCATTAAGGGCGCAGCCCATAGAGTCGGTCTGTACCTGATTGGGTTCGCCGCGGTCGCCGGAGCGCTTGCCGGGTATCTGGCCTACAACAACGCATTCGGAGCGATGATCAACCATTTCCTGCATCACGCCGCTGAGTACAGCGAGACTCGCTCGGTGACGCTTCCGCCAGCCAGGGTTGTCTTACCTGCCGCGCTTGCGTCGCTCTTAGCCACGATCGTTGGCCTGGGTTTGCTCCGGACGGCTGCTAGATTCTTTGAGGCTTACGTCATCGCAGTCATTGGCATCGGCTCGATCATTCTGCTGGCGCTGGACAAAGCGGCTCTCATCAACGAGTCTGCAATTGCGGCGGTCGCCTATTTCCCTCCACTCATTTTCGCGGCGGCTTTTGCTCTTGCAATCTGGCAGTTGAAGAAAAAGGGAAGAGACGCGGCGGGCTGGTGGCGAGACAACGGCGCGATGGCAATCACAGGATTGTTCGCGGTTGCCGTTTATCTCGAAGTCTTTCCGCGAGCCGATTTTTATCACCTCGTCCGAGTGCTGCCGCCGGTCTTTTTGTTTTTCTTCGCTCTTCTCGTCCGATGCGTGCCCGCTCTGAGGGAGCATCTGCGAACTCGAGTCCCGTCGCCTAATCGAGTCGCCTTGCTCACGGCGGCGACGCCGCTCGTCTTTCTGTTGTTCGCGGGCGTGGAGGATACGTGGGCGCCGGAGTTCGATTCGGGATTGCGCTTTAGAGACAACCGCGAGTTGAACATCGAGCGGGGACGCGGAATCTTTGTTGAAGAGAAACAGGCCGAGTTAACTGAGGGTCTTGTACAACTGATTCAAGCCAACAGCTCGAAGGATGACTACATATTTTCGTTTGCGCAGCGAGGCAGCGCTCTTTACTTTCTTGCCGCTCGAAGGAATCCGACTCATTTTTTGTGGTGGAGATCGGTGGGCATCAGCGCGGAAGAAAGGGAAGCGGTGATGACGATGATCGCCGCCAGGCGCGCTAAGCTCATCGTCGTTCAAGACGTCGCTGCGACGCAGGAGATTCAGGATTTCATTGGCGATAACTACGATCAGATCGGCGTCGTGGCCGACATAGCAGTGTACGGATTGAAATAAGAGTTCGTAGTTCGGCCTTCAGGCGGAAGTTCGTATGTTAGTTTCTCACGGCGAAGAGCTACGAACTTCCGCCTGAAGGCCGAACTACGAACCCTTCATTCCTCGCGCAACTCCGGGCAGGCAGGGATGCCTATGCGGTAAGGATAACAGCGTGCCAAGAAAAGACCGCCTTATCGAGTTCGGGACAGTCGCCGCGGTGTTGGCGGTGTCGGCCGGAGCCTATGCGTTCTTGTTTAATCGCGCGAACGTTCTGTCTCATTCGATCGGCTACAACCTCTACGCCTCGGAGCGAGTGCTCGAAGGCGCCGTGCCTTATCGTGATTTTCATACCCTTTATCCGCCTGCGACGTTCTATCTGAACGCCGCGCTGTTCAGGTGGTTTGGTGTTTCGTTGCAAAGCGCGCTGCTTGGAGTGCTGATATTCAAAGTCCTGACGGTTGTGGTGATTTATTTGAGCGGCCGGCAACTGATGCCCCGAGTGTGGGCACTGGCGGCGGCGCTGTCTTCGCTTCTGTGGCTGAGACCCAACGGACCTTTCAAATCAGTTCCGATGCATTATGGCGCGCTGTTATTGGCTCTGGCGATGTGCCTCTTGTTGAAGAATGAGAATCGACAGAAGCTGGTCCTCATTCTTCTGGCCGGCGCTTCGCTCGGATTGCTCGCTTTGTTCAAGCACAACATCGGGGCTTATGCGTTGCTTGGTTCAGTGGTTCTTCTAGTATTTGAAGACCTCGGCAGCGTCCTACAAACTTCAGTTTGTCGCAGCCGGCCGGAAAGCGCGCTTCAGCGATTAAGCGACAAACTGAAGTTTGTCGGACATCGAAACTACCGCCGTCCATTCATCCTGTTGATCGGTTGTGCCGCGGTGATTGTTCCAGCGCTGGTGTACATGCAGGTGAACAACGCGCTTGCGCCGATGATAAGGACGCTGCTGTTCGGGCCGGGCGAGTTCCTGCTGAGCAGACTGGCCATTCCTCTGTCGCCTGTTGCGCCCGTTCTTTTGGTAGCGGCGCTGGCGGTCAGCACGTATGCCGTGCACAAGCTTCGCGGCCGTTCAACAATCGCTTTCGGGCTCTTGCTTATGTTGAATGCGGCGATCTTCGTATTTGTGTTGCGCGGAAATCAAGCTGACGTCAATCAAATCATCTTCTACCTGCCGATGTTCGTGCTCGGTTGTGGGCTGGTTATCGCCGTCTTCACCAACGCAGTCGCGGTAGCCCAGCGGCGCGCGTTGTTGATCGTGTTCATCTTCTCGGCAGCCGCGTTGATGGAACTATTCCCGCGCTTTGCCCGCGAGCAGTCAATCGCCGCAATGCCGTTTGTGATGCTGTTCCTTTTTTACTTGCTGTATGTGTTGAGGCCGGCAATAAGAACGCTCGCCGGCGGAACGCCGCAATATCGATTAGCGCTGGCTGTGCTCCCGATAACGTTCTTGCTGATCGAAGGGCGGTTGTTCTTCAACACCTACTTTGATAGCGCCCTTCGATTCAAAGCCGGCACCGAGGCCAGCATCGAGCGCGGCCGCGGTGTGTACTTTGCGGCGGCGACCGCTGCCGTTATCGACAATGCTGTCGGCTACATTCAGCAGCGCGTGCCAACCGACGGCGATGCCTTTGCGCAATCCGATGCGGGAACGTCACTTTTGTTCCTTTCAAATCGGAGGAATGTGTCCAACGCCCAGTTCTGGATCGGCGTCGGCGTAACGCAAGAAGAACGCGCGGCGACGCTGGAGCGAATTGACAAGAGCCGGACTAACCTGATAATCACCAGCGACGAAGTGCTTGCAGCCGAGAAGTACGAACCGATGCGTGACTACATCGAGCGAAACTTCAAGCCGAGCGTGCGCTTCGACGACGTGCTGATGCTGGAGAGATGAGGATAAACGCAGCGTGTCTGTGATGGCTGAGGAAAACCGTGAGACGCTTGAAGAAGAGATTCGGCTTGATAGTTTTTTCAAGTGGGTCTGGCGTGGCAAATGGTTGATCATCTTCTTTGTCATCGTCGCCAGCGGTCTGGCCGCGCTGATGGGGCTGAGGCAGCCGGAAGCTCACACGGCCACGGCGCTGATCGAAGTTGGGCACGTTTGGGGCAAGCCGCTCAAGGATATTTACATTACCGTTGAGATCGCGAACAGCCCCGGCTTTATTCAGGAACTTGCAGAAAAAGCGGGCTTGAAGCCAGGTCATCTCAGTCGAAGTGTTCAGGTGAGCGCCGTTGAATCAGGCGTGCCGCATTCAATATATCCCATTCTGATTCGAGTAACCGCGAAGACTGAAAGCGCAGACGAGTCGGTGATGCTCGCTCAGGCGGTGGCGGATGAGATAGTCGCCCGTCACGAGAAACTCTTTGAGCAAGCGATCGCGCCTCACCTCGATGAGCAGCACTCGCTGGAGCAGATATGGAACCAGGTACAAGCGTCGCCCACTGATTTCGCCCTCAAGATCAAGACCGCGCTGGACGAGGCGAAAGCAAACAATTCATCGCCCATCTCAACCGAGAAGACTCGACTCATCGAGAAAATAGTAGCCGGCGCGACGATTCGTGCCGACATCTGGCGAGGCGCCGCCGCCGCCGGCTTGATAGGTGCGATTGCCGGAGTTGCGATCGCATGTTTGATCGGCTACTACAAGCGATGAAGACTCTGGTGAGAGAACTGCTGTTCCCTCTGATTGCCGTGGTCGCGGCGTTCCTGGTCGGCGGCATCATCGTGTGGATGGTTGGCGATAGCCCGCTGTTGGTGTACGAGCTGTTCTTCACCAGCGCCTTCGGCTCGATCGATGGCATCGGCTACACGCTGTTCTACGCCACGCCGCTGATCTTCACCGGGCTTGCGGTTGCGGTTGCATTCAAGTGCGGCTTGCTCAACATCGGCGCCGAAGGCCAACTGATCGCGGCGGCTTTTGCCACGGCGTGGGTTGGCCTTGTGTTGCCAGGCTGGCCCTGGGTGGTTGTGGTGCTGCTGGCGATGATCGCGGCGGTCGTCGTCGGCGGAGTGTGGGCTGGGATACCAGGCGTGCTCAAGGCGAAGTTCGGCGCCCACGAAGTCATCACGACGGTCATGATGAACTTCATTGCGGCTGGCCTGGTCAGCTATCTGACTCAGTATCACTATCGCAAGCAGGGCGACCCAATACTGGAAACGTTGCCGATAGCGGAGAAGGTGAGCGGTTCGGTAGTCGGTCCGCACATTCCGCGAATGAGCGCGCTGCTCGCTCCTCTCGGAATAAGCTTTCCGGATCGATTGCCGTTGAACCTGGCGTTTTTGTTCGCATTGGCGGCGTGCGTGATCGTTTACGTTTTCTTATGGAAGACGAAGTGGGGCTACGAGCTGCGCGCAGTCGGCGAAAACCCATCGGCTGCGGAGTACGGCGGCATTTCGATCGCCCGCAACATCGTGATCGCGATGTTCATTTCGGGGATGCTCGCGGGAATGGTTGGAATCAACGACGTGCTGGGTTATCGCTATCGGTACTATCACAACTTTTCGGCGAACTACGGTTTCACAGGAATTGCCGTTGCGTTGCTTGGCCGTAATCATCCGGCAGGTGTGCTGCTGGCGGCGATTCTGTTTGGCGCGCTGATAAGGTCGGGTCTGTTCATCGACATTTTCACCGACAACGTATCGAAAGATTGGGTGGTGATTTTACAGGCCATCATCATCTTGTTCGTTGCCTGCGAAGCGATATTTAGAGGCGGCGCAAGGAGATTAATCCGAGGGAAGATTTAAAGAGGTTTCTGGTTTGTGGTTTCTGGTTTGTGGTTTGTTGTTCTAACCAGAAACCAGAAACTAGAAACCAGAAACCTGATCGAAGAATGCTTAGAGCTCTTGCAACAATCCTTAGCCTATCACTGCTCGCGTCGATGGTGCGGTACGCGACTCCGCTGACTCTTGCCGCGCTCGGCGGGATGTTCTCGGAGCGCGGAGGAGTCATCAACATCGCTCTCGAAGGCATCATGCTAGCGGGCGCGTTCACCGCGGCGGCGGTGACCGTGAAAGTAGGCAATCCCTGGATCGGTCTCATGTGCGCCGCGGCCGCGGGCTTGCTGGTTGCTCTCATCCACGCCGTGGCATCGATTCAGTTCAAAGCCAATCAGGTAGTCGTCGGCACCGCGATCAACATCCTGTTTCTGGGAGTGCCACCGCTTGTGTCGGGCGCGCTCTTCGAATCGACGGGCTCAACCCCTCAGCTTCCGCGCGAGCAGACGCTCCCCGAATGGCATGTCCCGTTGATCGATCAAATTCCCGTGCTGAAACAACTGCTCTCCGGACACACGCCGATCTCCTACCTGGCGTTCGCGCTGGTGCCGATCAGCTACTACGTTTTGTTCCGGACGCGATTCGGATTGCGGCTCCGCGCAGTCGGCGAGAACCCTGAAGCTGCAGACACCGCCGGCGTGAGCGTCTATCGACTGCGTTATGCCGGAGTGTTATTGAGCGGAGTGTTTGCGGGCATCGGCGGCGCTTATCTTTCGATCGCGCAGAATTCTTTGTTCACTCGCAACATGACCGGAGGACGCGGCTTCATCGCGCTGGCGGCGTTGATATTCGGCAAGTGGCACCCGGTCGGCGCGTTGCTCGCGTGTTTGCTGTTCGGTCTGGCCGAAGCGATCTCTGATCAAATGCAGGGAGTGGTGCCGATTCCGGTCCAGTTCATTCAAATCATTCCTTACGTGCTGACGATGGTGGTGTTGGCCGGGTTCATCGGTCGGGCGACGCCTCCTCGGGCAATCGGCATACCCTACATCAAAGAGAAATAGCCAAATCTGAGATTTCAGATTAGGATTCGAGAAGTCTATCCGACCTTGGAAAGGAAGCAGAGGTGACCATCTCACTCTACGACAGAGCATCCGAAGCTGCGCGTTATATCATGGCGAACGCGAAAACGCGAACGCCTCGCATCGCCGTTGTGCTGGGGTCAGGCCTTGGCGGCGTCGCAGATGCGGTTCAGGATGGGGTCGAAATCCCTTACAGCGAGATTCCTCACTTTGTCGATTCAACCGTCGAGGGTCACGCCGGAAAGCTGATTATTGGTTTGTGCGGCGGCGTGGATGTCGTCCTGATGAAGGGGCGGGCCCACTTCTATGAGGGCTACTCGATGGAAGAGGTAACGTTGCCCGTGCGAGTCTTCAACCTGATGGACATTCGCTCGTTAATTCTGACCAACGCTGCCGGCGGCACGGCGCCTCACCTCTCCCCCGGTTCCCTGATGGCAATAACCGATCACATAAACATGATGGGCGAGAATCCGTTGCGAGGACCAAACGACGAGCGCTTCGGCCCGCGGTTCCCGGATATGACTGGGGTTTACACGCCGTCCTATGTCGAGGCCGCCCACGAAATCGCCCGCGAGATCGGCGCTGTTCTGTTTGAAGGGGTGTACATGGCTCTGCGCGGGCCGTCCTATGAAACTCCCGCGGAGATCCGAATGATGCGCAAGCTGGGCGCTGACGCCGTGGGAATGTCTACCGTGCCCGAAGCGACAGTGGCGCGACACTGCGGCATGAACGTGCTTGCGATCTCGTGCATAACGAACGTCGCGGCGGGGCTCGCGGTTGCCGAGATAGATCACAGCGAAGTGATGGCAGTCGGCGAGCGTGCGGGTAAGCAGCTCGCCGAGCTGATCGTGCGTGTGATTCCCCGACTAGTGAGTCTCGACTCCGGTACCTCCATCTGATGTGAACCGAAGAGCGACGCGAGAGGAAAGACTGCACATCATCCTCTCTGAAATTCGTCCATAAGCTTTGGGGGAGTTTGATATGGAAAGCTTGCAGATCTTTATTAGCTGGTCGGGCGGGAAGAGCAAAGACGTAGCTAAGGCGCTTCACAGATGGCTTCCAGAAGTTCTTGCCTTCAGTAAAACCTGGATGTCAGATACCGATATTCTCAAAGGTACTGATTGGAGGAAGGAGGTAAAGACGAGTTTGGAACAATCGTCCATTGGCGTGCTTTGCCTTACATCTGAGAACCTGAGCAAGCCCTGGATTCTATTTGAGGCTGGCGCGCTGGCCCTGAACCAGAAGAGCACCTTGATTATTCCTTATCTTATTGACGTGACCAATAAAGACATAGACGGACCTCTGGACCAGTTCAACGCTGCGCTCGCAAATAAGGAAGAGACGAAAAAACTCGTAGAAGGTATTAACAAAACCTTAGGTGAGTTAGCGCTCGAAGATTATAAGATCAGAGTGTTGTTTAACGAGGGTTGGCCCAGATTGCAAAAGGTGCTAAGGAAAGTAACCGGTGACTCGAAAGACAAGGAATCACAGAGGCAAGCGCAGGCCCCAATCCAGGTTGAGAATGAAACTTTGAAGCGAGGGAAACAGCCTTTCAAGAGAGCGGAAAAGGATCTGAAAAAGTCGCAAGAACTTCAGGCGCGCCATATGAAGCAATATGGGTTTAAGGCCGAAACCAGCATAAGCAGTCTGAGAATATTAGACCTTCAGGGTACTTGCAAACTTAGGAGAAGCCTTGAAGGCATAAAGGTCAAATCCGGTTTTAAGATAGAGAGCCTGCCCGGCGGACTTTGGCTGGGCAATCCCAACAGCAGGTTTATTAGGTATCCGACGCTGGATAAGCCAGCAAAGGGCATGAAGCCACTCTCTCTCGTTTTTCAAAAGAAACTCTCCACTGAGTGCACCTTTCAAGTTAAGATCGCGGGCGATTTGACATCCGAAGACCCTGACCTAAGTTTCGCGTATGAGAGCGAGGCTACCAATGGCCTTCTTATGACACGAGAGGAGGTGGTGGAAGCGTACAAAGACGACTCTTTCAAATACGAGTACTACTGTGCTGAAGTTGATATTCCTCTGGATGAAGTGATAATTGAAGTCGCATTTCCTCGGGGCTTCAAGGTAGAGCCTCATCCCGGCGTATTCTCAAGCGGTGAGATTCTAGATGAATTGGAACTCAAGCGAATAGCCTCCGGTTTTAAGAGAGAAAACAATAAGGCTAGACTTGTAGTTAGAGATCCATTAGTGGAGTATACATACTTGATTTATTGGCTGCCTCCAAAGGTGAAGGACTTGACTCCGAAGCGCAAGAAAGTTACTAACAAGTACAGGAGATCTCGACCAAGGACCAATAGAAATTGACAGACAGAATAGTATGCTTTACAATGAACGCTCTACATGGAGTGATAGGTATGGCTGGCAAAATAAAGACATTCGGCCGAAAGTAAACAAATAAACTTCCTTTGACCTTCTAAGAAAGTTGCCGTCGAGCGCAAAGCGATACTGTGCTCTTACACTCTACACCTCATTCCAGGCATTCATTAGTTCATTCACGATGCCCTTAGATGTCCGGTCCTTGACATCATATCGCCCGCTTCGAATGGCAGTTTTTCACGCTTCGGTGATCTCGCGGAGGCGAAATTGACGATTTCGCTTCCGGCGGCACCCACTCAGGACGCGATCCGGTGACCAGCTTGCGTCCGGTTTAAGCCTCAATGGTACAATAGCCACGCTATGATAATCGGTATCAGCGGGGGCACGGGCTCGGGCAAGACGACAGTTGCGCAGAAGATCATCGCTCCGGTTGGGGCCTCTAACGTCGTCTACCTTCAGCAGGACTCTTACTATCGCAACCTCGGCGACATGCCGCTCGACCTTCGGCACCGAGTCAACTACGACCATCCCGACGCCTTCGACACCGAGTTGCTTATAAACCACCTCGATGCGTTGCGCGCCGGTGAAGGCATAGAGCAGCCGATCTACGATTACCCGACTCACTCCCGAAGAGCGGAGACGATTCACGTCGAGCCGCGGCCCGTTATCATCGTCGAAGGCATTCTGGTCTTCGTGAACTCGCAGATGCGCGGGTTGATGGACCTCAAGATATTCGTCGACACCGACGCCGACATACGTTTCATACGACGGCTCGACCGCGACGTGCACGAACGGGGACGCTCGGTGGAATCGGTCATCACGCAATACACGACGACCGTGCGGCCGATGCACCTTCAGTTTGTCGAGCCGTCGAAGCGATATGCCGACATCATTATTCCCGAAGGCGGCTTCAACGACGTGGGGATCGATTTGATCACCGGGAAGGTCAGGTCGTTTCTTGGGCCATCAGTCGAGCCGGATGCGATACCCCTTCGATCAGATGCGAGCGAAAGTGGGCGACCGGAGTTTCCGAGTTAATCGAGAGCACGATGGAGAAGGGAAGCAGTGCTGCAATGATAAGTGATGATGAGTTGATTGCACAGGCGAAGGACGCGCGGCGCTGGGCTCACGCGCCTTACTCGAATTTCAGCGTGGGGGCCGCGCTACTCAGCTCGGATGGACGGGTGTTCACGGGCTGCAACGTTGAGAACTCGACCTACGGTCTGAGCATGTGCGCCGAGCGAGTCGCGATCTTCAAAGCGATTAGCGAAGGCGCCCACGAGATTGCCAGAGTCGCCGTGGTGACCGACCACGAGCACATTGCGCCTCCATGCGGGTGCTGCCGCCAGATGATCTGGGAGTTCGCCTCTGACGAGACGGAGGTGATTCTGGCTAACCTGTCAGGCGATGTCCGCACCTATCGAATAAGAGACCTCCTGCCCGAAGCGTTCGACGCTCGATATCTCGAAGGTGTAAGCTAGCGAAACTTCCTGGGTATTTCCTGCAGGAGAAAATCGAATGAATAACGAGGAGTTCGAACGCCGAATGGCGTTTTTTCTGGAACAGCAGACAAAGTTCGAGGAGTTCTTCGTGAAACAGAAGGACTACAACGCCGAGGTGAACGCGCGCTTGGACCGGACCGACCGCCAGATAGCGGAGTTGGTGGGATTCACGGGCATCTTGAGAGACGCGCTCATCGGTCTAACTCACCACGCCGAGCGTCACGACCGGGAGATTGCCGACATCCGACGGACATTTGCGGAACAAGCTGAGAAAGGCAAAGAGACCGACGCCAGATTGAACGCTCTCATGTTGGTCGTGGAGCGCCACGTCAGCGGTCATCGGTAGACTCACTACTCCATCTCGCTTTAGATTAACTGCGTGAGGATCGCGAATCACCAGACATCAGTCGCATCGACGCAAGCTGATGGCTATGCTGCCGCTGCGTTTTTGCTGTCCGTCGTGCCTACACACGACCTGAGAGGAGATGGCTTGAGAAAGACGCTCACTTTCACCATTCTGGTTATCATTCTGATTCTCGACGTTGTGCCTTCCAGCGGCCGAGCGGGCGAGCGGGTCGATATCATCATCCGCGGCGGAACCGTCGTCACAATGGATGGATCGTCGCGCGTGATTGAAAACGGAGCCGTCGCGATCAAAGGCGAACGCATAGTCGCCGTCGGGACCGCTGCGGAGGTCGCCGCGAAGTATGCCGCCGCTCGCATTATCAACGCCACGGGCAAAGTCGTGATGCCAGGCTTGATCAACGCGCATACTCACGTGCCGATGGTGTTGTTTCGAGGCATAGCCGATGACCTGCTGCTGATGGAATGGCTGCAGAAATACATCTTTCCTGCCGAGGCGAAGAACGTCGACGAACAGTTCGTTCGGTGGGGCACCCGGCTCGGGTGTCTCGAGATGATTCAAGGCGGTACGACGACCTATGTCGATATGTACTACTTCGAAGACGCGATTGCCGACGAGACAGCGCGCGCAGGCATGCGAGCCGTGCTTGGCGAGACTCTGATTGACTTTCCCGCGCCCGACAACAAGACCTGGGATGCGGGCATGGCATACGTGGAAAACTTCGCGACCAAGTGGAAGGGTCACGCGCTGATTACTCCGGCCATCGCTCCGCACGCGGCGTACACGGTGTCAACGGATCACTTGAAGCAAGCACATTCGTTCTCGGAGCGGTTAGCTGTTCCGCTGGTCATCCACGTTGCTGAAGATCCCGCGGAGGTCAAAACGATTCAGGAACGGTACGGCTCAAGCTCAGTTGCTTATCTGGAGCGGATAGGCTTGCTGGATGAGCGAGTCATCGCGGCGCATATGATTTGGCCGACTAGCGACGATATCGGCACGCTTGCGAAGCGGAGGGTAGGGGTTGCCCACTGTCCGCAGTCAAACATGAAACTGGCCGGGGGAGCCGCTCCTGTGCCACAGATGCTCAAAGCGGGAGTAGCGGTTGGGCTTGGAACGGACGGAGCGGCATCCAACAACGACTTGAATCTGTGGGAGGAGATGGACACGGCGGCGAAACTTCACAAGTTGACTTCAAAGGACCCGACGGTAATCAACGCTCGCGAGGCCCTCGAGATGGCGACCATTCGCGGCGCGCGCGCGATTCATCAGGAGAAGGAGATCGGCTCGCTGGAAGCCGCCAAACGCGCTGACCTTATAATCGTTGGAATGGACAGCGTTCACCAGACGCCTCTTTACAACGTCTACTCGCAGCTCGTGTACGCGACCAAGGCGTCGGATGTTGAAACGGTGGTAATCAACGGGAGGATCGTGATGCAGAATCGCCGGGTGCTGACCATCGACGAGCTTTCGGTGCGCGTGAAGGCCAATGAGTATCGCGACCGAATCCGAAAGAGCATAAGCGCCCAATAGACGCCGACCAATGCGCGGAAGACTCGCTCAAAAACCTTTACCCCATTGATGTTTACATTTTGGATGGTCGAACCGATCGCGGACGAAGACTGCGTCTCATTTTTCAGGACAAAGGCGACCGGCTTGCTCGCATCTTCACGGGTTGGGATTTGAAGCCCAGCAAGCCCAAGCGGAAGAGGAAAAAATGAAAAACCGATTCGGAAAGCTAACCAAGGCAAAACAAGAGACAATAGAACTCGAATACCATCAAATGAATCCCCACAAGTTTGATGAGCATATGTCACAGGCAAAAACACATGTAGTCGAGTCGATACGTTTGCCTCGTCAGATGGTTCAAAGTTTGAAGTCTGTAGCCGAATCTGAAGGCAAACGAGGCTATAAAACGATGGTCAGAAAGTGGATCGAAGAGCGCTTGAATCAAGAGGCAAGCAAGTAGACCGACCTCCACTAGGTAGTTAGACGAAGATAGATAGTCCGCCTAGCATAGTCCTATCGTGGCCTCTACAGTCCAAGCTTTGGCCAGAGCTGATCGATTCTACGCTTCACGCCTTCGCTCATGTTGATCTCTTTCGGCCACGGGCGATCGAAGCCTTCTGAGTTCCACTTCCGCGTTCCGTCTATTCCCATCTTCGATCCAAAGTTCGGCAGCCGAGATGAGTGATCCAGTTGGTCCACCGGGCCAGCCATGAATTGAATGTCACGCTCCGGATCGATGTTGTTCAGCACTCGCCACGCTACTTCATTTAAGTCGCGGACGTTTGTGTCGTTGTCCACGACGACTATGCACTTGGTGAACATAGCCTGCGGCAGCGACCAGATTCCGTTCATGATCTTGCGAGCGTGGCCGGGATAGTCCTTCCTGATCGACACGATCATCAAATTGTGAAACACTCCCGCGAAGGGCATGTGATAATCAGCGACCTCCGGGAACTGGCGCTGCATAAGCGGAAGATAGATTCTCTCAATGGCTTCGCCCATCCAGCAATCTTCCTGTGGGGGCTTGCCGACGATGATCGTCTGGTAGATCGGCTTCTTGCGATGAGTGACGCAGGTGACGTGAAAAACAGGAAACTCGTCTTCGAGCGAGTAGTAGCCGGTGTGATCGCCGAAGGGCCCTTCGGTCCGCAGCTCCTCGGTATCGACGTAGCCTTCCAGCACGATCTCGGCGTTAGCGGGCACCTCGACATCGACGGTTTCGCATTTCACCATCTCGACCGGTTTCTCGCGCAGGAAGCCGGCAATCATCATCTCGTCCAGATCTTCTGGAAGCGGCATGATCGCCGAGAAGACTGTCACAGGATCGGCTCCTATGGCCACTCCTACGTCAAGCCTCCCGCCGCCGCCTCGCTTCAAGTTGCGGAAGTGCTGCGCGCCGTGCTTGTGAATCTGCCAATGCATGCCGGTGGTCTTCTCGTCGTAGATCTGCATTCGATACATCCCGCAGTTGCGCTTGCCCGTCTCCGGATTCCTGGTGAACACCAGCGGCATCGTGATGTAGCGCCCCCCGTCTTCCGGCCAGCACTTGATGATGGGGAGATCCAGCAATGAGAACTTTCCTTCCGTAAGCACTCGCTCTTTGCACGGACCGTCTTTGACTATCCTGGGAAACATCTTTGCGAGGTCGGCGAGGCGCGGGATCATTTTGATCTTTTCGATCAGCCCCTGAGGCGACTTCACGTCGGTAAGTTCAGTTATGCGCTCGGTGATCTCGCCGTAGTCGGTCACCCCAAGCGCGAGCATCATTCGCTCGCGGCTGCCGAGGGCGTTTATGAGCACCGGAATCGAATGTCCACGGACGTTCTCGAACAGAAGCGCGGGGCCGCCTTGTTTGGAGACGCGATCGGTGATCTCGGCTATTTCAAGCTCCGCGTTCACCTCGGCCCGAATGCGTTTGAGTTGATTTCGCTTTTCGAGAAGGGATATGAACTCTCTGAGGTCTTCGAATGGCATAGACTGGCCCAACGGCGGCGGTTAGAAGTGCAGAGCGTACCACGCAAAGTGAATGAAAACAAATTTGGGCGATGCTGGCGCGGATGCGGGGCTGATATGGACTGCGCCGCCGAAGCATTAGCGGTCGTTCGCGCATACCCACCTCGTCAGAGACTGGGCTCCGGGAATACCACCCACGGCAGTGGGTGGATGGTTCAGGGCCAGCCTACACAGGGACCGCCCGGGATTCCCGGTTTTCCCTCTCTCGCCTCGCGGCGCGAGGGGAGAGATATAACACAAAGTGGCGAGCCGCTCTCTCTGTGTAGGCTGGACTTGAACCAACCACCCACTGCCGTGGGTGGTATTCCCGGAGTTTTCACAGTCTCGTCAGAGGTGGTGACTGATGTTAGAACCTGACGCGCACCACACCTATGACTTCAGTTGATGCCGCACGACGGTTGACGTATATTACGCGCAGGCTTCTGCGATCTGCGATCGATTCCATCAGAGTATCAGGAGACGATCATGTCTTTTTCTTTCAGTCCCACCAGGATGGCTTTCATGCGCCTGACCTTCGTTCTGATGACTTGTGTCGCGTTTACCCTGGTGTGCCGGCCGCAACCTCGCACTGTCATAGCCGAAACGTTGCCATCCAGCTTCAAGAGTTTTGAGAGCCCGCAGGTTCATCCTCTCGCTCTCACTCCTGATGGCTCCAAGCTCCTGGCGGTTAATACTCCCGATCATCGATTGTCCGTGTTTCAACTGACTGGCGAAGGCCCGGCGCTCATCGCGGAGATTCCAGTCGGGCTCGAACCCGTAAGCGTCGCCGCGCGAAACGACCGCGAAGCGTGGGTCACAAACTGGCTGTCTGATTCGGTCAGCGTAGTAGATTTAACCACTGGCAATGTTGTTCGCACGATCGACGTGGGCGACGAGCCGACCGACGTGGTCTTCGCGGGCCAGCAGCACGAAATGGCCTTCGTTTGCGTGTCGGGGTTGAGCCAGGTGAAGGTCTACAACCCGGACTCGCCCGCGGACAGTCCGCAAGTGATCAGCATCCGCGGCAAGCAGCCTCGCGCGCTGGTTCGTGACGCATCCGGCGAGCGGGTCTTTGTGTCGGTGTTTGAGTCGGGGAACCAGACCACGGTTGTTTCGTCAAATCAGGTAAAGGCGGCGGGCGGACCGCCCAAGGCGTCGCCGAAAATGAAGAAGCTACCTCCAGCGCCGGATGTCGGTTTGATCGTGAAATGGGACGGCTCGAACTGGGCAGACGAACGGGGCAATACGAAATGGAACGCGCTCGTTCCGTACACGCTCGCAGACGTCGATCTGGTGGTTATTGATGCGACGCAATCTACTCCGCGGATTCAAAACGAGGTGAAAGGCGTCGGCACTCACATCGGAAACGCCGCATTCGATCCCGCGAACAATCGGCTCTGCGTTCTCAACATCGAGGCTCACAACGAGGTTCGCTTCGAGCAGAATCTTAGCGGCCGATTCACAACCACTCGTGTTTCGCTCATCAACTTCGGTCCGGTGGGCGCGCCGGCGCCGAACACCGCCGCTGTCAATCTGAATTCTCACATCGACCTTGATGTGCCGGAGGGATCGAACGCAGAGCGGGCTCTAAGTCTCGCGCTGCCCGCGGACATCGCGCGCGGCGTGGACGGCACATTGTATGTTGCCGCAACAGGGTCGGCCAAAGTGGGCGTACTTGATCCGGCCGGCGCGGTTAGGGCGAGAATCAACGTAGGTCAGGAACCTACAGGATTGACCATCGACGAATCGAGGCAGCGCCTGTACGTGCTCAACCGCTTTGATGAAACGTTGAGCATCGTCGATCTGAAGGGACGCTTTGAAGTAACTCGTATTCCGGTTGGCTTCGATCCTGAACCCCAGGCCGTGCGGGAAGGCCGTCGCTTTCTGTACGACGCCAGCCTGTCGGCGCACGGCGATCTGGCTTGCGCAAGCTGCCACTTCAACGGCCATCGAGACGGCCTGGCGTGGGATCTGGGAAACCCCCGCGGCAAGCTCCAATCTGTGAATGGTATCGGTGTCTCGGTCTTCCATCCGATGAAGGGGCCGATGACAACGCAATCGCTGCGCGGCATTATTGGAAACGAGCCGTTGCACTGGCGAGGTGACCGCAGCAGCCTCAGCGATTTCAATCCGGCTTTCATGTCGCTACTCGGAGGACCGCGCGAGCTGACCGCCGATGAGATGACCGCATTCACCGCATTCACTCAAACGCTGACGTATCCACCCAACCCGAATCAGAACCTCGACCGGACGTTTCCGAATCCTCCAACGGGTCCGAGCGCCGAACGCGGACGGCAGCTCTTTAACACCGGCGCGCTGGATGGTGGGTTGCTTTCCTGCAATGCCTGCCACGCGGCGTCTCCAGGCTTTCGGTCGGGGACCAGCAACCTGATCATTCCCGGCTTGCTGCTTCAAGAGTCTCAGGATTTCAAAGTTCCACAACTGCGCGGCCTGTATCAGAAACTCGGATTGCAGAACTCGACTGGCGAACAGTTGTCGGGATTTGGCTTTATTCACGACGGCTCGATCGATACACTGCTCGACTTCTTGCGGCTGCCGGTCTTTACTTTTAGGAGCGACAATGACCGCCGCGATGTCGAGGCATTTGTACTGGCATTCGACAGCGGCCTGGCGCCAGCCGTCGGGTTGCAGGTGACCCTCAATGGAGACAACAAACTTTCTCCGGCAGTCGCGGACCGCATCAATTTGCTTATGTCACAGGCGAACGGGGAAAACTGCGATCTCGTGGTGAAGGGGATCTACGGCGGCGCGCATCGCGGGTTTGTTTATGTAGGCAACGGAATGTTTCAGCCGGACAGACAGAGTGAATCAGCACTGTCGTTTCAAGTGCTGTTGCAAGCCGCCGACTCCGGATCGGAGCTGACGTTCACCGGAACGCCGGTTGGCTACGGGCGCCGGCTCGGCATCGATCGGAACGGCGATGGAAGGCTGGACGGCGATGAGTGAGCGGGGGGAAGGAGCTGCCATTGTCGAGAGCGGACGTCGGTAATCTGCAAAGGGATCTTGATCTGCAATCGCTTCCTGCTCCGACAGCAACTATAGATTGAAAAGAGAAATGACTATGCAAATGAGTGAACAGGGCCTCGAACTGCTAAAACAATGGGAAGGCTTCGAGTCAAAGGTCTACAAAGACTCGGCCGGGCTTCCGACAATTGGCGTCGGCCATCTCATCACCAAATCTGAGAAGACGTCCGGAGCGATTGTGATCAACGGTCTGCCGGTCCAGTATGCGAATGGTTTGACGGACCAGCAAGTACTCGATCTCTTGGGTCAAGACGTGCAGCCTGCTGAACAATCGGTCAATAATGGTGTGAAGGTAGCGCTTGATCAGAATCAGTTTGACGCTCTGGTTTCGTTTACGTTCAACACTGGGACTGCGGCGTTCTCGAGCAGCACGCTTTTGAAGGTGCTCAACCAGGGAGAATACAATCAAGTTCCGGATCAATTGCGCCGCTGGAATAAAGCCGGCGGCCAGGTAGTGCAAGGGTTGGTCAACCGCCGAGAGAATGAAATCAAGCTATGGAACGGTCAGATCTAAGATCTCTCTGGTTCTCATAGCACGGTTGGATGCGGCAATTAGGATGGACCGCTATGAACAAAGGAATGCTAGAGTTCAGCATCGACGGACACTTTGCTGGCAAGGACGCTGTTGTTCGCGATATCTATGAGCAACTTAAGAAATCCATCAAACGGTTCGGGCCAATCGTTGAAGAGCCAAAGAAAACCTCGATTCACATCGTAAACAGAACCGCATTGGCCGGAGTGGCGACCCGCAAGGGCCACCTAGTCTTGACCATCAAGAGCGATCGCAAGCTCGCGAGCCCGCGCGTCCACAAGTCCGAGCAGACGTCGGCAAGCCGGTTTCATCACGAGGTCAAGCTGGCATCGCCGGCCGATGTTGATGATGAGTTGATAGGCTGGCTCAAAGCTGCTTATTTGCTAAGCGCGTGAGCGTGATCGCGATTCACCACTAGAATGTCTGAACGACCAGAGGAGGCTGAGGCGCCTTCTACGGAAACTACTTGCGCAATCAGGTAGCCGTGACTGAGAATTCTTTGAGCCGCCAGCCCAGAGCCCGCATTAAAGGACCAATAGAGGACGATACAGTTCAACAACCATAAAGAGGATGTTATGAAAAGAGCCACTACCGCATTGTTATTGCAATCCGCGCTGCTATTCACGATGCTTGCGCCGTGCGCGTTTGCCCAGGATGGCAACAATTCGCCGCCGGTTGCCAAAAAAGTTCCCCACGTGACCCAGATTCACGGCTATACCCTGAAGGACGATTACTTCTGGTTCCGTGAAAAGAAGAACCCCGAAGTCATCAAGTATCTCGAAGAAGAAAATGCTTACACCGAAGAGGTAATGCGCCCCACCAAGGAGTTTCAAGACGCGCTCTATAAAGAAATGCTCGGCCACATCAAGCAGACCGATTTGAGCGTCCCATCGCGCATAGGCGAGTACTACTACTATTCGCGCACCGAAGAGGGCAAACAGTATCCGTATCAGTGCCGCAAGAAGGGCAGCCTGGACGCCAGGGAAGAACTCCTGCTCGACCTGAACAAGCTGGCGGAAGGTCACTCCTTTCTTGGGCTCGGCGGATTTCGCGTCAGCGACGACGGCAACTTGTTAGCCTACTCGACCGACACGACCGGTTATCGCCAATACACGCTTCACGTCAAAGACCTGCGCAGCGGCCAAACCTTGAGCGAGAACATCGAACGCAGCGGGTCGGTGGTTTGGGCAAATGACAACAAGACGCTCTTCTACACTACCGAAGACGACGTTTCAAAGCGTTCCGATAAATTCTGGCGCCACGTTGTCGGCAGCGACAAAAACGATTTACTTTATGAAGAGAAGGACGAACTCTTCGACGTCGGCGCGGGGCGTTCGCTCGACAAGAAGATCATCTTCCTGGGCTCGTACGCCAAGACCTCGAGAGAACTACGCTACCTGGCCGCCGACAATCCGATGGGCGAATTCAAAGTGATCCTGCCGCGCGCGGACGGACACGAATACGACGTCGATCACTACAATGGCCAGTTCTACATCACGACGAACAGGAACGCGAAGAACTTCCGCGTCGTGACGGCGCCCATTAACGATCCATCCGAGAAGAACTGGAAGCCGTTTATCGACCACAATCCGAAAGTGAAGATTGACGGCTTGACTACTTTCGCGGGTCACCTGGTTGTGTCGGAAAAGGAAGGCGGGCTGGATTACCTGCGAGTGATCGATATGAAGACCAAGCAGTCGCATCGTATCACCACCGATGAATCGGATTATGCGCTTTTCATTGGCGCCAATCCGGAGTACAACACGACGACCGTGCGGTTCAACTATCAATCGATGGTCACGCCGAATTCGGTGTATGACTACGATATGAACACGCGGCAACGGAAACTGCTCAAGCAGCAAGAGGTGTTGGGCGGCTACGATGCGAAGAACTACGAAGCCAGACGGATCTGGGGGGTCGCGCGTGACGGCACGAAGGTACCGATGTCGCTTGTTTATAAGAAGGGCGTGAAGTTCGACGGCACGACGCCCCTCCTGCTCACCGCTTACGGTTCTTACGGAGCGTCGATGGCTCCGACGTTCTCGTCGAGCCGGCTCGCGCTGCTCGACAGAGGTGTAATCTACGCGCTGGCCTATATTCGCGGCGGCGGCGAGCTTGGCGAGGAGTGGCGCGAACAGGGCAGAATGATGAAGAAGCTGAACACCTTTTATGACTTCATCGACTGCGCCGACTATCTGGTTAAGAACAAGTACACCTCGACTGACCGTTTGGTGATTCAAGGCGGCAGCGCGGGCGGTCTGCTGATGGGCGCGGTGGTGAATATGCGTCCGGACTTGTTCAAGGCGGTGGTCGCGCAGGTCCCGTTCGTCGATGTGATGAACACTATGTTGGATGCTTCGCTGCCGCTCACGACCAGCGAGTGGATCGAATGGGGCAACCCAAACGAAAAGCCCGCGTTCGACTATATGACCAAGTACTCGCCTTATGACAACGTCGTGGCGAAGAACTATCCGGCGATTCTGATTCAGGTTTCGCTCAACGACAGCCAGGTGCCGTATTGGGAGGGCACAAAGTTCGCAGCAAAGCTTCGGGCGATGAAGACGGACCGGAACGTGCTACTGCTCAAGGCCAATATGGGCGCTGGTCACGGCGGTTCGTCGGGCCGCTATGATGCGCTGCACGAGACGGCGTTCACCTATTCCTTCATGCTCTGGCAAATGGGTATAACGAAATAGAGATCCAATGAAGAGTACACTCAAGTGGATCGGCATAAGCCTGGTTGTGCTTTTTGTTGTAAGTCAGGCGATCCGCCCTGCAAAGACCAATCCTGCAGTCGACGAGACTCAGACGATGCAGGCTAATACGCATATGAGTCCGGAGGTAGCCGCGATACTGGACCGAGCGTGCTCCAACTGCCATTCGTCCAAGACGACCTGGCCGTGGTACAGCCAGGTTGCCCCGGTTTCCTGGTTCATCGTGAGCGATGTGAACGGCGCCCGCAGGAAGCTGTCGCTGTCTGATTGGGGTACGTACAAACCCGACAAGAAAGCGAGTAAGCTTCAGGAGATATGCGAGCAGGTCGAGCAGGGTGAAATGCCATTGCAATCCTACGAGCTTATTCATCCCACGGCCAAGTTATCGCAATCGGACAAACAGCTTTTGTGTGATTGGGCCAAACAGGAACGTGAGCGCGTTGTTGGAGGTCAGCCAAATTAACTAGCATTCTATGGCGAGCAACATCTTCTTTGCATTAACTCTAGCCCGGACGGTCGGAGGAACACTTGTGAAGCGAATCTCCTTGCTCATCCTGGTCACAGCCTTGTTGGCGCCGACTCCTTCGGCATCGACGCAGACACCGGCGAAACCCGACTTGCTCTTGCTGAACGCCCACATCATAACGATGAATCCGCGAAACCCCTCTGCCGAAGCAGTCGCTGTCAAAGACGGGCGAATCGCTTGGGTGGGCTCCACCGCTGACGCGAAGACATTGTTTGGGAATGCCACTGAGACTCTGGACCTTGCCGGCGCGACGGTTCTTCCGGGGATCATCGATGCTCATGCTCACCTGATGAGCCTCGGCGAGAGCTTTCTCAAACTTGACCTCAAAGGCATCACGACCCCTGAAGAGGTCGCCCGTCGCGTGAAGGAGAAAGCCGCCACCGTCCGGTCCGGCGAGTGGATACTCGGGTGGGGTTGGGATGAAGGCAAATGGGCGAGTAACTATCCTACGCACGAACTTTTGACCGACGCGGCCCCAACCAATCCGGTCTTTCTAACCGGGCTTCATAGCTTTGCCGCGTGGGCCAACAAGAGAGCGCTGCTGGTCGCCGCTATCGACAAGGATACTCGCGACCCCGAGAACGGAAAGATCATTCGGGACGCAAAGACCGGCGAGCCTTCGGGGGTCCTGATCAATCGCGCGCAGGACCTGATCGCGAGTCACGTACCGCCGCTCGACCTCGATTCCGTCAAGATCGCTTTGGAGCTTGCTGCGCGCGAGTGTCTTCGCAACGGGCTGACGTCCGTCCACGAGGCTCGAGTCACGCCCATCATGCTTCGGGCTTTCAGAGAGATGATCAAGAAGGGCCGGCTGCCGCTGCGCGTCTACGCGATGCTCGACGGAGCCAATCCGGCTCTGATCGACGAGTGGCTCAAGCGCGGTCCTGAGATTGATCCGCGGCACCGGCTCACGATTCGCAGCGTCAAGGTCTTTGCGGACGGAGCGCTTGGCTCGCGAGGCGCGGCGCTGTTTGAGCCTTACACCGATGCGCCCAATACGAAGGGCTCAATCACGACATCCGAAGCCGACATCTACGAATTGACGCGGCGCTGTCTGGGACGGGGCTTTCAGGTAGCGACTCATGCCATCGGCGATGCCGCCAACCATCAGGTGCTGGACGCGTATGAGAAAGCCTTGAAACAGGCGCCTGGAGCCACTCCTGGCACATCCGCTTCCGATGCGCGTGTTCGAGGTAACGACGCGCGGCTTCGGATTGAGCATGCACAGGTGCTGGCCGCCGTTGACATCCCGCGTTTCGCCGAACTCGGAGTGATCGCGTCGATGCAGCCGACGCATTGCACATCGGACATGGCGTGGGCGGAAAAGCGCATCGGCCCGGCCCGAGTCAAAGGCGCCTACGCGTGGCGGTCAGTGTTGAAGACGGGCGCTCACGTACCTATCAGCTCCGACTTTCCGGGCGAGACGTTGAATCCATTTTATGGAATCTATGCTGCAGTGACCCGCCAGGACCCGCAAGGCAAACCCGAGGGTGGCTGGTATCCGGATCAGCGAATGACTATGGAAGAGGCGCTGCGAGGCTACACGATCGAAGCGGCATACGCGGAGTTTGAAGAAAAGCAAAAGGGCTCGATCGAGAAAGGAAAGCTCGCGGACCTTATCGTGATTTCCAAAGACCCTGCCGCCGTCGCGCCCAGGGAGTTGTTGCGGACCGCTGTGTTGAAGACCTTCATCGAGGGCAAGCTGGTGCATTCGGCTGGGGCAGCCAATACCGGCCAGTAAACTCTTCTTCTCTGCGGCTTCTCTTACTTCGCCGGCGCGACCTTCATTCTGGCTTCCGCCGCCTCTAGGAATCTCTTCAACAATTCGACTCTGACTTTTGTCGCGGCCTCCGGTGTTAGCTCGGGCGCGGTAGATACCTCATCGTTCGTGTTAGCGGTTTCGTCGCCGTTGGTGTTTTCCTTTTCATTCGAATCGAGATCTTCGTCTTTATCCGAATCTTCCTTTGCGTCGTTTTCCACTTCTGCTTCAAGGTCGGTCACGGGTTCGTCGTCGCGGTAGTGGCGGAGGAGCACGGTGACTTTCCTGTCGGCAAGCAGTTCGGCGACCGGCTGCATTACTCGCCAAAGAGACTCGGGAGCTGTCTCCTCGAATCCGCGGAGATAAGACATCAAGAACGGCACGAGTCGCGGATCGTTCCATCGCCGGGCAACTTCAATGAGCTCGAAATCGCCATCAACCGACAGTTCCTCAGACTTGAGCGGCGCGTTCACCAGCCGGTATTTTTGCTCGGTTGTTAGCAGGGCCGCATAGAGAGGTTCCTGGTTGCGCGGCCTCTTGCGCGTCGAAAGAAACGACTCACCACTGGTGGCTGAGTGATCCGCATCCTCTTTCTCGTACTGCTCTCTCAAGGCGCTGATGTACAGTTCAAACGCGCCGTCTCGCCTCGTAACCGCATTCTCAGCGCATCGGACCAGCCACTCTGTCATCTCGCTCGGCTTTGGGTCCGGATTTTCCAGAATGGCTTTCAACTCCTCAATCCGCTGAAGGTAAGTTTCCCGCTCAGGCGGCGAAAGATGCTTGGCCGAGGTCGCGCCGTCGATGAGCACATAACTCTTGGCGCCATGCGCGCCTTCATTTCGTTGCAGGAAGGCGAGGACGGTTTCACCTTCAGTGAGCGGGCCTTGTTCGCTGCCGTAGGGCCAATGGTAGACGTCAATGGCCGGCTTATGGTCGTCGCCTTTGATCGTTTGCCAAACACTCAAAGACGTTCTGACCAGTCTAGAGCTTCCATTACGTTCTACTACGTCTGTGCTCTTGCCTACCTCAGCCACGACTACCCGATCGCTATCGAGGTAAAGGGTCCGAAGCGGCTGCGGCAGCCTTACAGTCGCGCCCATCATCGCTATCAGCTTCTCCATCCCGACATCAAGACGGCGCGTCTCACGTTGTTGCAGATTAACATCGTGATGACTCATCGATCTGTAACCCTGTGCCTGGACTTCCACGATGTAAGTCCGCGCCGGCAGTCCCTCAAACCGAAACTCGCCCTCTTCGGAGGTTACTTGCGAAAGCGCCTCGCCTGTCGATTCACTGGTAAGCGTGACGATCGCTCCTGACATAGGCGCAGTGTTCTCATCGGACACGATCCCGGTGATCGTTGAGGTCAGAGTTCCCGGTGCGGGGCGGTGTGTTCCGTGACCCGACGCATCCACTGACTGGCTGGAATGCGACGAGGATTGACCGTTCGCCAGGACCGCGGCGCCGGGTGTTATGCTGATGATCGCACTGACAACCGCGCTCGCGACCGGACCGGGCTTCCACCCGAGCAGCCGAACCGGAGGCAGCGAATCCACGTTGAGCGTTGTGCCATCCAAATCGCGAATCAATCGGGCGCACATCTGATTGCCGCGACTCGCTAGAAGCGCTTCAGCCTCGCGTCGCGTCATCTCTGAAAGATTGTAAACGTATTTGCGGCATTCTGAGCAATAGCGGATTTGATCGGTTCCCGACATCTCATCCCAATTGGTGGTGCAGGGCGAAGCGATCTCAATTCTATCGAGCAGATTCTTTCGGGTGGTCATGTGCTACCTCCGCGGAGGAGAAACTTGACGTAGGTCGCACGGGATAATCAACGGCAGTGGGTTACGGCTCATGAACCAAGAGCCGCGGCTGTCTTGCAGAGAGATTTCTGTGCCTGGTGCGACCAGAAACAATTTCGCGGCGCCTGGTTATTAGACGCCGCGCGGAAGAATCGGTTCCCGTTTCGTCCCAGGGATGCGACCTCGCCGCGGCTTCATTCGAGAAGCAAAGGCCGAAGGGTGAGTCGAACCAGCTTGAGGCGTTCGCGGTTCCACCGTCGTGACTCGATCTTGATTCCGGCCGTCAAAGGAAATACCCTGTCGCCTATGACCATTTAGTTGCCGGTCACTCCTCAACCAACAACGCAACGGGAGGATACCGCAATGTGTAAGAGATTGATCACAAAGTTTCGAGCGTTCGCAGCGGCGATTGCAACGCTGACCGTGGTGCTGTGTCTTAGCGTTTCAGCTAACGCTCAATCTACCGATGTCGGCCACCCGACGCCGCTGACTGAAAACTCGATCAGAGGCACGCTGGAAAAGCCTGAGAACAACTTTCAGGGGGATATAGCCTCCGATGGCGGAGCCGCGAGCGCCGCAGAGACAAGAACCGGCACACCCGGCGGTTATCGCACGTTGATTATTAAGATGAAGGATGGCTCGACCCAGGAGATCGATATCAGCAAGATCGCGGACATCATTTTTCGATGAAGCGGCCCTGGGACCGCAGGCATTCATGGTTGCCTGTTACCGACAGCGACCGATCATTCTCACGCAACGCAATGCAGGCAGGGATGCCTGCGCTCCCTGACTCACTTCGCGGGAAGAGAAACGGTCTGGATGACCTGAACCGCGTGTCCCTCGAAGGTGCTCGGCTCAAATTCCCACTGGCGAGCGGCAGCCACCGCGGCCTCACCGAGTTTTTCCCCGCCTGCGAGCACTCTTGGAAGGCGAACTTTGCCGTCACGTCCCACAATTACTTCGATTACCACTGCGCCTTCTTTGGCGCCCTTCAGGGCATCGGGAGAAGTTTTCTTTGTCGCCGACCCAAAATGCACCGATTGGCCCAGGTCCGTTCCGTTGATCGCCGACAGCGTAGGCACAACCCAAAGATCGGCGGATGGTTGCTTAGGGGTTGCTTCGAAGATATCGAGCGATTTGCGCAACGCCGCATCGGCTTTGGCAATCAGGTCCGTCCGAATCGCCGCGTCCGGCTCGGTCGCCGCGCTCGCACGATAGAGCAGGTTTAACAGATTGAAACCCTTCACGGAACGCGGCGCGATGGTGACGGCTTTTTGACCTGACTCAATGCCGGCCGTCAACATCTTCTTC
>Ga0137359_10000388_pt1 | contig 33486 bp, 22 predicted proteins | sample Mad1_40_16metaG_FD_108281 | JGI IMG/M metagenome (GOLD analysis project Ga0137359, IMG submission 108281) | Vadose zone soil microbial communities from Angelo Coast Range Reserve, California, USA - Mad1_40_16 metaG | ecosystem: Environmental > Terrestrial > Soil > Vadose zone | place: USA... | reverse complement strand
TAGGGAACGCCGAGCGCCTCGTAGCCCTCCATGGTGCCGTAGACCACGTCGATTGAGTCGCTGCGCAGCACGAGATAGACGAAGGAGCCTGGAGGGCCCTGCCAGCCGTCGATCTTGTTCTGCCGCATGGCGTCGACGAACGCGTGCTGATCGGCAGCGGCGAGCGCCGCGAAACGGCGGGAGCTGCGGGCTTCCGCGGCCCGGTCGACCGCTCCGATGGCGGCGCGATAGAAGTTGATGAATGGCGGCTTGACATTGAGCTGGCGCGCCTCGAGCAGCGCCTCGCCGGGCGAAACCGACACCTGCTGATCGATGAAATGCGCAACGCCGGCGCGCTGCGCGCCCGGCGCCAGCGTCTCGCCCAGCGCCTCGATGGTCTCGGCCTCGTGCGCCTTGAGCAGCCGGAACGGCACCCCCTGCGCCCGCGCCTGCCCCGGCGTCATCAATACGTCGGCGCCGCCCACCGTGAAGGCGAGCATGCCCATTCCCGCGCGTTTAAGAAAGACGCGCCGTTCCATGGCGTCCATGGGTTCCTCCGTGGTTGCACCGGCGGCGCCGGTGCGCGTCGTTGGGGCAAAGTGAACGACAAAGGAGGGGCGGAATCAAGCGGTGGCCGGCCAAGTAGCCCCGATGGAGCGATCGCTCTTTGCGGTCGCGTAATCCGGACGGCCGCTGCCAAGAGGCGAGACCGCTCCCGGATCACGGACAAGTCGGCATGACACCACAAATGGCATGAACTGTCGGGGTGGCCGGTCTAGAGGCCGAACACCACCAGCATCACGTTCTGGGGAATCGCCGCCGCCTCGGGGAAAGACCCTTCATCGCGACCGGGCCGGCCACCGAGCGTCAGGGCGATGTACTGCTTTCCATTGACCGAATAGGTCATCGGATTCCCGGCGAATTGCGTTCCGGTTTCAAAGCTCCACAGCTCCTTCATGGTGTCCTTATCGAAGGCCGAGATCTTACCCATGATATCGCCCATGAAGAGCAGGCCTCCGGCCGTGCCCAACACGCCGGAATAGGCCGGATAGTAGGACTGAAGTTTCTTCACCACGCCTGCCGTGCGGACGTCGATTCCACCGAGCAGTCCGTGGCTGACCTTGCAATTGGGGTTCGTGACATTCCGCACGACCGACTCCACGGCATTGTCCTTGGTGTGGCTGCCGCAGAAGATTTCCCGGAAGCCGGTGCCCGGAATGCCCTTGGCCGGATCCGCAGGCCGGGAGTTGAAGTAGTTGCCCTCCCCGATCATGGCCTGGAAGTAGGTGATCCCGCGCGAGGGATCATAGGTGTTCGGCATGAATGTCGGCATCCCGTAATGGGCCGGACGGACGTCAATCGCTTTGTGGCCATACTTGATGGCCTTGCCGGCATAGTCCTGAACGGTCTTGCCGGGATCATAGTCGACCGGCTTGCCGGTCTTCGGATCGAGGCCGGCCGTCCAATTTATTTCCGTGAACGGCTCCCCTTTGATGAACTGTCCGTTGGTGCGGTCCAGAATGTAGTGAAAACCGTTGCGGTTGGTTTGCGAGATCACCTTGCGCATCTCGCCGCCGATATTGATATCGTAAAGCTGCGTGATGGCGACGGCGTCATAGTCCCAGCCTTCATTGGCGATGGTCTGGAAGTACCATCTCAACTGGCCGGTATCGACATCGAGTGCGATGATCGAGCTCGTGTATAGATTGTCTCCGGGACGCCCTTGCGGGTCGAACATGTGCACCGGGTTGCCGGTGCCGAAATAAGCGAGGTTCGTCTCCGGGTCGAAGGACGGCTCGGTCCACACCCCGCCGCCGCCAAACGGGATGGTGCGCGGGTCGACCCAGGTTTCCGACCCCGGCTGACCCGGCTCAGGGATGACCGAAAACCGCCATAGAAACTTGCCGGTGTCAGCCGAATACGCGGTGACATAGCCCCGACCGCTCTCGTTGCGGCCGGTCGACCCGACCAGGATCTTGTCCTTGACGGCGAGCGGCGCCGCGGAATGTCCGGAACCGGCAAGGCCGTCGATCGCGGTGTTGACGTCGAAGACCACCTCTCCGGAATTCTTATCGAGTGCAATCAGGCGCGGGGTGGGGCCGTCCCGACCGGTATTGATGTACACATTGTTGCCGAGCAGCGCGACGCTATGCAGGCTTTGCGCGCCACCCTGCACTTTGGCGTCGAATTTCCAGACCGGTTTGGGCTTCTCGTCCCTGACGTCGAATTTCCAATATTGCTGGTACTGGTTGCCCACGTACATGAAGCCGTCTTCGACCAGGGGCGTGAAATACTGACTGCCCTTGCTGGGACGATTGGGGTCGCTCAGGGAGGCCATGAATTTGACCTTGAGGTTGGCGACATTGCTTTTGTTGATCTGGTCCAGCCCCGAGTGATTCCAGTTGCCGTAGCTGCCCATCCGCATCAGCCAGTTCTGCGGCTCGGCACGCGCATTCAGGAGGCGCTGATAAGTCGTCTCCGCCGCCGATGCCGAACAGCACAGAGCGAAAACGGCGCCCGCCACTGAGCCGGCAAGGCCAAGTTGCTTGCAGCTACCTCCCCATGTCGTCATTGGGTCTCCTCCCTTAAAGGTTTGTCGCAACACGGATCGCCAGATCATGTCCGATCAGCAGCCGTGTGTTCAAGGTACGACACGGCCTCAAGGCCGGCGATGCGGCCGAACACGAGCGCGCGCAGAACCGCAACCGCATTCGGGGCCGTTCCGTAAAAATGCCCGGTCGTTTCGCCAGCCGCATAGAGTCCGGCAAGCGAACCGTCGCGACCTCGCACCTCAGCCTTTGCGTTGGTCGCGAGGCCGCCGAACGTGTACGCGACGGCGCCAATCAAAGGATAGGCCAGAAACGGCGGCTTGACGATGGCGCGCGCCCAGTTGGACTTCGGCGGACGAAGGGCGCTGCTTGCCGCCAGCCCATCACATCGCGTCGCGTCGAAGCGAAGAGGATCGCCAATCGCCGCTGCGTTGTAGTTTCCAACCGTCTCGGCTAGACGCGACGCATCGACGCCGATGAGGCGCGCCAGCTCGTCCAGCGTATCGGCTTGATGGGGCGGCACTTCTGATCGGACGGCGCGTTCGAACCCGGCGATATCGAACAGGCGACTGTCCAAGATTGCGTAAGCTCTGCAGCCTGGTGTTTTGAAATGAATCTTTCGCGCAAACCACTCCCACGTCTCGTGCACGAGCCCGCCGCCCTCGTCGAAAAACCTTCGCCCGTTCTGATCCACGACGATTCCGTACGGATAGACCAGCACAACCGGCGCCGCGTTCTCGGCCCGAGGATCGACCGGCTCGGCATGCATGCCATTCCAGTCTCCCGAAATCCGTGCGCCGTGCTCCATGGCCATGCGAATGCCGTCGCCGGTGTTGTGATGCGCGCGCGGTGCCAGCAGCCTGAGGCTTTGGCCACCCGGACCGAAATGCCTGTGCATCATCTCGCGGTCGGCCTGAAAGCCGCCGGTGGCCAGGATAACGGCGTCAGCCCGCATCGTCTCCGTGGTGTCCCCGGACGCAACGACGAGCCCGCTTACCTGCCCGTTCGGGGCGACGACAAGGCGCTGTGCGCAGCGCCCATATCGAACGGCGACGCCATGGCGCTTTGCAGCCCGCGACAGTGCACCGACGATGGCCCGGCCGCCGCCGACGGGCTGAATCCGCAGCGGGCCGGCGCTCAGATAGTAGCCGGGTGAGCAAAATTCGACGCCGTGGGTCGCAAGCCATCCGACCGTCGCCGTCGCATTGTTCGCAAGTGTGCCAAAGTAAAGTCGGTCGGCGCGGCCATTCGAGGCCTCCAGCATATCCCGTTCGAAATCGGGCGCGATGCGATCGGGCGCCGCAAGCCGCATATAGGCAGGGCTCCAAAGGGTATTGCCGCCCGCTGATTCTTCCGGGGCTTTCTCCACCAAAGCGACTTCCACAGGAAAATCACGCCGGCGCGCTGTCTCGACCGCCGTGAGCGCGGCTGCGAGACCCGCCGCGCCGTGGCCAACAACCACCAGCTGATGAGGTGCTTTGCTCATGTGTGCGAAAACACGAGGCGCAACGCCGCGGACGATCAGGTCAATGGCGGCAAGTCGGGGAAATATTCCGGATGAGCCTTCTCGACTTCGGCCATGAAAGAGGGGCGGAACTGGTCCGGCACGTCAAGGCGCGGCGCCCCTTTCAGCGTGTTGATCAGCACCTCGTCTTCCGCCGCCTCGAACGCCCGCATCACCGCCGACGACAAGCGCGGATCATAGCTGATATGACGGATCGCCTTCTTGCCCACCGCCACATCGGTGTTGGCAACCCATCTGGCGAATATCTCCACCGCTTCGTCGCGGTGATTGCGGGTGTAATGCGAAGCGCCGGCAAGCCCGGCGGCGAAATTGCGCACCACGTCGGGCCTGCTCGTGATGGTCGGCCCGTGCGCCGTCGCCACCATCACGTAGGACATGTGGTGGCCGCCGCGGATGACCAGGAACGAGTCGCCGACCTGCTCCAGCACCGCAGTGACATAGGGCTCCCACGACACCACCGCGTCGACCTTGCCCTCCTTCAGGGCCGGCGCCAGGCCGAATTGCGACCAGATGTTCTCGATGGTCAGGTCCTCGTATTTCATGCCGGCGCGGCGCAGCACCATCTTGAAGTATTCGTCGGAGGTCTGCCCGCGCGCTAGCCCGATGCGCTTGCCTTTGAGGTCGGCGACGTTGCCGGCATTGATGCCTGTGCCCTTGCGGGTGACGATCCCGAGCGGCTCGTCGGCGTTGTCGCGGGTCGCGTCGTTCATGATGATGCCGATCACCTTGAACGGCTCGCCGGAATGGACCGCTTTCAGGAACGTGGTCACGCTCATGTCGCCGATCTGCGCTTCGCCGTTGTGCATGGCGTTGACCATGTCGGTGCCGGTATCGACGACCTTCATCTGAGCGTCGATGCCGTGTTTCTCGAAGATGCCCTTCTCGGCGCCGACGAACATCGGCAGATGGCCGAAATTATTGCCGATCACCACATCGAGTCTCGGCAACTCCCGCGAACCGGCATTCATCGCGTCCCTCCCCGATCTTGTTTGTGGATCGCACTGAGTGCGGCTTCATTGAAGGCCGAAGGCAGGGGAATTGCAATCGCCTCACTTGTAGGGTGGGCAAAGGCGCATCGCACCGAGCGCGATTATCGGCACCGACCGTCGTGCGGCTTTGCCCACGCCATCCGACCGCGCCGCCTGACCGCGTGGGCAAAGTCGCGCAAAGTCCGCGCACCACATCGTTAGCTGCGGCAGGCGACTTTGCCCACCCTACGACGCTCGTGTCTTGGAGCGCGTGTCTCAGCTCTTGGTCAGGGTCAACGAGTAGCGCGGATCTGCCGCCAGGCATTGGGCTTCCGGGAGCCCGAGCTCCTTGCGCACGATGTTGGTGCCGAGCACCATGGCGACCATCTTGTACGTCGCATGCCGCCGGCTCATGCCCTCGCGGCCCATGCCGCAGTCGGACGAGATCATCAGTCGCTCGGGCGGAATATATTTCAATGCCTCGCGAATCAAGGCAGCGACCTCGTCTGGCCGCTCGACCTGCAGCGTGTGATGATCGATCACGCCGATGACGATCTTCTTGTCCGTAATCGCTTCGCCGATGGCCTTGAGATCGCCGATGCCGGACGAGCACGTCTCGAACGTCAGCGCATCGGCGTCGACCTGATTGAGCGCCTCAAGGGTCGGCTGGTAGCTTTGGATGTCCTTGAACATGCGCTGCTGTGACGGGTTGCCCCAGCAGGTGTGGCACCACACTTCGGTTTTGGCGCGCAGGCCCTTGACCGTGTTGTTGAAGACGCCGACGAGATCCTGCACGTCGAGCTTGCCGAACGCCTTGCCGCGCACCGGCACCATGTGAATCTGCGGCTCTTCCATCTGGATCACCGGGCAGCCGGCATCGGCGAGACCGTTAAGCTCCTTGTTGAGGGCCTCGCTCAGCGCCAGGGTGCGCTCAACCGGGTCCTTGTAGTAGCTGTCGACCGCGGTGGCGGCAAGAAGCTCCGGCAGGATGGTGCCGAACTTCACCGGCTTGGTGGTCAAACGCTGCGCCACCTTCCACATGGCGGCGTATTGCAGGTTGCCCGGCCCCACGGGTCCGACGATCTTGGGAAAGACGCGGGCTTCGAGATAGTCATGCAGGATGTGTCCGCGCGGAAAAGCCACCGCGCCGATATTGTAAATTGCCGGCTCCGCAACCGTGTTGAACCCCGCCATGTGCGTCAACGGATAGCTCTGCCAGCTCATGCCGCCGACTTCCTCGTCGTAGTGCGCATCGCCGTCGGTGCAGATATCGAGGCCCGCGGTCTCCTGCGCGCGCAGATGCACCGAGACCGCGTCCTCGTATTGCTCGCGGTAGCGGGCATGGAGCATGGCTTCGAGAAAGCTCTTGGCGCCGAGAACAGCGGTGTACCACGACGGCCGCGGCAGCGAACCAATGATAGACGTCGGCAGCGTTTTTCCGGCTGATGCTTTGAACATCTTTCTGGTCCTTCTCGATCACAGCGCGCACTGCGCAGATTATGAACATGCACGCCAGCACCGCTTCCCGAACGGTGGCGCAGGGGAACTGTTGGCAGTCACGGAAATTAGAGCGAATTTCGATCGATTGGAATCACTTGTAGGGTGGGCAAAGGCGCGCTCCTGCGCGCCGTGCCCACCTCAGAAAGGCCAAGGGTGGGCACGCGGAGCCTGTCATCCTGGCCGGCCCAACGGGTCCGGCCTCTGGCAGGCCCGATGGCAGGCTCCGGCCGGACCCGTTGGCTTTGCCCACCTACGACTTGCGTCGTCGCCGGGCTTGTCCCGGCGACCCCGAGTTCTTGGGCACAGAGCAAAAATAATCGGGGTGGCCGGGACAAGCCCGGCGACGACGCGACTACACGCATGCGCGAAGCCCTCCAGCATCAGGGCAGCATCAGGTGGACTTTGAGCCACCCTGCGCTACGTCAGGCGCGAGCGCCGCGCGCAGCCGTTCGGGATCCACAGCGATCTCAATGCCGGCACGTTCCTGCGCAAGCAGCATCACGGCACGGGAGTCGCGGCCGCCCCATCCGCGCGCCAGCGCTTCGGTCATCTCGGCGAGCGCGAGATTGCACATGCGCATCGGCATGCCGAGTTCGCGACCGAGCGCGTTGGCGAGGGCAATGTCCTTGTGGGCGAGCCTGAGCGCGAAGGCCGGCGGATCATACTTGCCGGGCAGGAAGTGGTCGATCAGGCCATCGAAGGTCAGGCGCCGCCCGGCCGCCCCCTGACGGACCGCCTGCCACAGCGCGAGGGGTTCGACGCCCGCCTTCACCCCCATGGTGAAGGTCTCGGCGAGCGCGCAGATGATCGCGTAGCCCGACATGTTGTGGACGAGCTTGGCCACCGTCGCGCTGCCGATCGGCCCGATATAGGCGGCCTTGTCGCCGATCGCGGCGAGCACCGCCTTGTGGCGGTTGAAAACGTTTTCCTCGCCGCCGACCCAGATGGCGAGCTTACCGGATGCCGCACCCGCGGGACCGCCGCTGACGGGCGCGTCCAGCATGTGGGCGCCCTTCTCGGCGAAGGCCGAGTGTATCGCCTTCACAACGCTCGGCGAATTGGTCGACAGGTCGAAATAGGCAGCGCCCGGCCTGATGCCGGCGATGAGCCCGTCGGGCCCGAGCGCGACCGCCTCAACATCGGCCGGCTCCGGCAAAGACGAGAAGATCACGTCGGCCTGGCTCGCCAGTGCACGCGGGCTGTCCGCCCAGATGGCGCCGGCGTTGACATGATGGCTTGCCGCCTGTCTGTGGAGGTCGTGAACGAGGAGCTTGAGGCCGGCCTTCTGCACGTTGGCTGCCATCCGGCTGCCCATTGTGCCCAGTCCCACGAACCCCACCACCATGCTGTCCTCGGACATCCGCGCTCACCGTCATGCTTGTTCACGGGAAGGCATGCGTCGGACGGTACCTGCCGCGTTAATGCTTGTCGCGATGGTGCGCCGATCGATGCTGAAAAAAAGCGCAGCAAGCCGCAGGGATCAAAGCAGGTTGCGCCATAGTAGAGTATTTATGTTCATTGGCACATTCACGGCCACTTACCAGCCATAGCCGTCATAGCCGTAGCCTTCATAACCACCATAGTTACCGTAGCCGCCATAGCGACCGTAGCCGCCGTTGCCGCCATAACCGGCATAGTTGCCGTAGCCGTCGCACCCGCTGTAACCGCCGTAGTAGGCGCCGGAGTACCTCGGGTAATAAGGCGCACGGTCGAAACCACCATCGCGGTAGCCACCATAAAGTCTCGGGTCATACGGCGCGCGATGGAAGCCACCGCCACGCCGCCATCCCGCCTCGGGAGAGATCGGTAGATGCGACGCCAGTAGGAGCGCTGCGAGCGGGCCCCACCCGGCTGCCTCAACAGGCCTCGAAAGATTCCCCAGTGTCAGCGGTGCGAGCAATGCGAGAACGGCTACTCGCTTCAACATGATTGATCTCCCGCCTCATGAGCTGACCGCATCCCTCGCGGGCATACTCATCTGTGCAAAGGAATCCAGCAAGCCTTCGTTCGGAAGTTGGTAAACGACGATGCGCTTTTAGCGTCGCGCGCGGCGCTGCGTCTCTGTGTCTCGATGGACGATTGCGCCAGGTCGCGCGCGCTCAATGGGCGGCAACGAGGCGGGGACAGAGGCCCGTCGCTTTTTCATGACGCGAGCGGGCAATGACGCCGGTGAAAGGGCAGATCTAGCCCAACTTCACCGCGGCTTACGGTAGTGGCTATACGGTAGTTGTTATACGGTAGTCGTGGGCAGAGTCACCGGAGATCCCAAGTGTTCTTACAATGAAGTACTTTCCTTTCCTCTTGTCATGAACGCTAAAGATGAATAAGTGTTAAGATAGGCTTGTTTGTTCCATTTTATCGACCCCTTGTGCTATGTGATTTACTCATCTAGACTTTACTTTACTTCATCAGCGCGGGTGGATGGACTCATGATCACTTGAGATAAACGGCTAAGCGAACCATTGAACCCCAGTATAGAGCGTGTAGCGTAAGGGCTCAGTTTTGACTGTACAAAAGTCGCGGAAGAATCCCGTAAACCTGTATGAAAACGACAGCCAACGGATAGGGAGGGAGTTCGCAGCAGCGCCGAGCTTTGGCTTTGCGCCGCGCGACTGCAGGTGCCCCATCACTGCCGCTCGATCGACGAGGAGAGGGCGGCCTCTCGGCGGAGTCACCGGATCTCAAGCGCTGCGCATTCTCCTTCTCGGCGCCGTGTTTGCTTTTTCCAATCCCCTGTCAATGAATCAGGGGGAAGTGCACGCGCGAGAGTTCGACTCGACTGCCGCGGCGCCGATGATCGGTGGCTGGTGGCGCACCCTCGTCCGGCCGGATCGGGCCGGGGACACCTCTCGCTCAGCCCCCGGTGTCCAACCGGGTGTCCAGGTCGAAAAGCAGCCGATGTCGCTGCCAGGCGCCGAGGCCCAGCCCTCAGAATCCGAGAAGCAGGCTCAGGACTCCGAGCATCCCGCTCAGGCCACTTCGAATCCTGCCCAGCCCACTCCGAGTGCCGCTCAGGCCACTCCGAATGGCACTCAGCCCGCGCCGAACGCCGCTGAGGCCGCTCCGAATCCTGCCGAGCCCACTCCGGATGCGGCTCAGGCCACTCCGCGCGCCACTGAGCCCACTCCGGACGCGGCTCAGGCCACTCCGCGCGCCACTGAGCCCACTCCGCGTGCGACTCAGGCCACTGCCCCAGGCGCACGGCGTGTCAATGAGATCGACGAATATCTCTGGAGCGTCTATCAGCGTTCGGGGACGAAGCGGGATTCCACCGGCGATTTCACCTGGAAAGACGAGGCAGCAGCGGCGCGCCTGGGCCTGTTGACCAAGGAATATGTCATTGGCGGCATGGACCGGGATTTTAGGGAACTCCTCTATGATCTCGGACATGCGATGGATGCCGACGGCATTAACTGGACTATCCTGAGCGCATTTCGCGATGACTATCGACAAGGGATTGCTTCCGGTTTCAAGGCTCACCGCGGTTATTCGTTCCACGGAGGCAGCATAGCGACCGGCGGATATGGCCACGGCTGTGCGGCCGATCTTGCCGGCAGCGATGGTTCCGACTCCAGCGATGCCGTATGGAAATGGCTCGACCAGCATGGCGAGCAGTTTCGAATCCACCGCCCGATGCGCCAAAGCGATCCGGCGCACATCCAGCCCTTCGGGGGATGGCATGACGTCGCAGCACAATGGCGGGATAAAAGAGTCGGGTTCAGCCTCGCCGCTCTGCCATCGGGCACACCCAACACCCATATCGCTCCGGCGGTTGTGTCCCATTCCGGCGTTTCGGAGGCGCAGTTTGAGTGCGTCCGTTCTCACCGTCACGGGGCGGAACACCTAAGAACGGCGGGGCTGTCTGGTCACCTAAAGCCGCATATGGTTCGTATGTTCGATCGGACTCATCGGCACGGCAGGTGGCGGATGCTCGCCGACATCCGAAGTCCGGAAAAACGCCCGGACGCAGAGGCTTCGCCGAACACGGATGAGCCTCGCCGCAGCGCCAAGTGGCGCACCGCCGCCGACATCCGAAGTCCGGAAAAACGCCGGGGCGCAGATGCTTCGCCGGATACCGATGAGCTTCGTCGGAACGCCAAATGGCACACGGCCGGCGATATCCGAAATCCGGAAAAGCGCCCGGCGGCAGAGCCTTTGCTCAATACCGATGAGACCCGTCGGAACGCCAAGTTGCGGACAGTCGCCGACATCCGGAATCCGCAAAAACGTCCCGGCGCAGAATCTCTGCTGAATGCCGAACGGACTCATCGCAACGGCAGGTCGCGGTTCGCCGACATGCGCAGTCTGCAACGACGTCCCGCTGCGGAAGCGTTAAGGCGTCACGCAAGATCGAAGGCCCATATTCATTTTGTGGGGCCGGTCTTCGACTCGGCGCGCAAGCGATCTTAGAGCGTATTTCGCTCACATCTTAATCGCTACGGGCGTCGCCGGGCTTGTCCCGGCGACGCCGCATTTTTAACTCGACCGGATTCCGGCTCAAAAATAACGCGATCTACACGCCGCGAGAGGCCGCTGGAGCTGCGGCTTGGCGCATGCCAACTCCCCCGTGAAACGGTTTGCAAAGCTTCGCATTATCGACACGGCGGTGACGAAAGTCAGCAACCGCGCTCGCTGATACCCAAGGCCGTTGCGGTTCCAGCATGGTTCCTCAAGCTCGCCCCCACCCTACCCTCCCCCGCTTGCGGGGGAGGGTAGGGTGGGGGCAGCAGGTAGCGCCGGTCGAACCAACGGCAGCTTTGAATGCAGTCTGCCCGAACGATCTCGGCGCGAGGTGGACCTCGGCGATGCGCCGTGGCGATTTCACGGCTGCATGGGCGATCAGCGACGAGGTTTTGCGCCGCCGCATCGAAAGTGGCCAGCGCTGCTGGGATTGGCCTCGGCACCTGCAATATGTCTGGCGAGGCGATGCGCTGCGGGACAAGCGGGTGCTGGTGCGCTGCTATCACGGTCTCGGCGATACCATCCAGTTCATTCGCTTTGCCGCGCCGCTTCGCCAGTTGGCCCGGCACACCGTCTTCTGGGTGCAACCGGAACTCCTCGAATTGGCAACGGCCGCCCCCGGCGTCGACCGGGCGATGCCGTTGCACGAAGGCGCCCCGGAGGTCGCCTACGACCTCGACATCGAGATCATGGAACTGCCGCACGCGTTGCGGATCACCCCGGAGACGCTTGGCCGCGGTGTCCCGTATCTGTTCGCCGGATTCGCCGGAGAGGCGGCTATCGCCTCCTCCCGCAAGCGGGTGGGACTGGTCTGGCGAGCCGGCACATGGAATCCGGCTCGCTCAATTCCTGTCGAATTGCTGATGCGCGTGCGCGCAGCGGCCGGCGTCGATCTCTTCTCACTGCAGCTCGATGCAGACCCCGCCGAAATCGCCGCATTGGGCGCGACGGACTGGCGAAGCGCCGATGTTTATCTGCTTGCGACACGTCTCATGACGCTCGACCTCGTGATTACCGTTGACACGATGGTGGCGCACCTTGCCGGCGCGCTCGGCCGGCCCGTATGGACCCTCTTGCCGACCGACTGTGACTGGCGTTGGATGGAAGGCCGCAGCGACTCGCCGTGGTATCCGTCGATGCGTCTGTTTCGCCAGCGGCAGGCCGGCCGGTGGCAAGACGTGGTCGACGACGTCATTGCGGCGCTCGCACGCGGGCCGTGACGCCGGTAGGGCGGGAGTCTAGTGGTGCGATTTCGAAGTTCGAATCATATGCGGCGTCATTCCGGGGCGCCGCGAAGCGGCGAGCCCGGAATCCATAACCACTGGCCGAGGGCTATAGATTCCGGGCTCGCCACCTTCGGTGGCGCCCCGGAATGACCAAGCCGAGCATATGATCGGTTTCATCGAATCGATCTACTAGTTGTTGCGCTCCGGCGCTGCTCCGGTCGTTGCCCCTCCGAACTCGATTTCGCTTTCGATATCGGCGAGCAGCTGCAGATGCTCTTTGATCATGCCGCGGGCGAGCTTGGCGACGTTGATGAAATCGCGGTTATTTCGTCCGGAATTGAGATAGGTCTCCTGGATCCGCAGCAATTCCAGGTGTCCGGTCGCCTGGGCTGCGAGATACTCGCGGTCGAATTCCGTACCGGCCGGCGCGGCACGCATTTTCTCCAACTTTTCGCGGCCGCGTCGGTCAAGATATTGTTCCACCTCGGCATCGCTCGGCGGCTTGACGGTTCCGTCAATCGGGCCGGGGTTGTGCAGCGATTTCAAGACATCCGCCAGAGTCTCCTGCTCCGCCGCTTCCAATTGCGCAAACTCCTTGAGATCGTCCGTCTGCGCCTTCTCTTGCGCAAGCCGACTCACCGCGAGGGAGAGGGAGCCGATCGCAGAGGTCTCGCGGACGTACTGTTCGTCGGGACCGGCGTCGCCGCCCGGCGTTGATTGGGTCTGCGCGAACGATGAATGGGCGGCCGCGGCCGCCAGAGCGACGAGAACTGTACGACGCGGTACCATTGGGGTTCTCCTTGAAGCCCCTCGCCTGCGGGGGAGAGTTAAGAGGAAAGCCGGCGCGTTTGCCGGCGGTGACCTACCAACGCCCGCGCCTGTGGCCGGTTCCGGCTCGAGGGCGGTCACAATTTTTTGACGTTGAACCGAACGGCTGCGCCGCTCGACTATGGGGTACTGGTTGGATATCGTCAGCGCGCCAATCGTGCACGGAAGTGACATTGTTATGAGCGGAAGTCTTCTTCAAGCCGACCGACGTGCCGAATTCACCTCGCCGCTCGGCAAGGATGTGCTTGTTTTAACTGATTTTTCGGGATCGGAAGGGCTCGGAGAGCTGTTTGAATATCACATCGAAGCGCTGAGCGATCAGGAGAACGTCGATTTCGATCCGGCCATCGGCCAAGGATGCATGGTCAAGCTCAAGACCGATGACGGCAAGACGCGCATCTACCACGGCATCATGACCGAAGCGCAGTGGATCGGATGGCAAGACGAGTTTTGTCGCTACCGTGTGGTGTTGCGCCCATGGCTTTGGCTGCTCGGTCACAAGGCTGATTGCCGGATTTTTCTCGACAAGAATGTCAAGGACATCATCCAGGAAGTTTTCAGCAAGGCGGGATTCACGGATTTTGAGTTCCGGACAACCGCCTCATACGACAAAATTGAATATTGCGTTCAATATCGCGAATCCGACCTGGCGTTCGTCTGCCGCCTCATGGAGCACTGGGGCATCTACTACTTCTTTGAGCCAGCCGATGGCAAACACACCATGGTGCTCGCAGATTCGCGCTCCTCGCATAAGCCGGTCTCGGACCTGCCGAAGGTCACTGTCAACCTCGCCGCCGGAGCATATCAGGACGTAGAACAGACGCTCAGCGGCTGGGTTTCGCAGCGCCGCTTCCGTACCGGCAAGGTCCATTTCAATGATTATGACTACCTGCAGCCAAAAAAGGATTTGAAGGCGCCCAAGGAAGCGGCCGAGAAGTACACCCATGCAAAGCTCGAAGTCTACGACTACCATCACAAATACGACGAAAAAGGCAAGGGCGAGAACCACGCGCAGTTCCGCCTCGAGGCCGAGCAGGCGATCGACCACCGGCGCACCGGCAGCGGCGATGCGGCCTCGCTCCATCCGGGCGGGCTCGTGACCGTCGAAAAGCACCCGACCTCAAAGGAAAACGCGGAGTACCTCATCGTTCATGCCTCGCATCATTTTACCTCGCAGCATTATCGCAGCGGCCCTGGTGCGGGCCCCCAAGGCTATAACGGCGCATTCGTATTCCAGCCGAGCGACCGACCCTTCCGCAGCCTGCCGCTGACGCCGAAGCCGCGCATCTATGGCATCCACACCGCGAAGGTGGTCGGCAAGAAGGGCGAGGACAGCGAGGAGATCTCAACCGACGAACACGGCCGCATCTGGGTCCAGTTCCACTGGGATCGCGAGCCGCAGAAAACGTGCCCGATCCGCGTCGCCCAGGTATGGGCCGGCAAGAAATGGGGCGGCATGTTCATCCCGCGCGTCGGCATGGAGGTGGTTGTGGATTTCCTGGAAGGCGATCCCGACCGGCCCCTGGTGACCGGCTGCGTCTACAACGGCGACAACAAGCCCCCCTACGATCTTCCCGACAACAAGACGATGGCCGGCATGAAGTCGGAGTCCTCGAAGGGCGGCAACGGCTACAACGAGTTCGTGTTCGACGATAAGGCGAACTCCGAACTCATTCGCATGCATGCCGAAAAGGACCACAAAGTCACGATCTTGAATTCCCAGACGAGGGAGATCGGCGAAAAGTTCATGACGCCGCAGGGCAGCCCGTCGCGCGAGACCACGCTGAAGATGGGCGACGACAAGCTGACGCTCAACATGGGCAGTCAAAACATCAACCTGCAGATGGGTAACCAGCAGATCGACCTCGATTTGGGCATGCAAACCACGAACACGTTGCAGGGCATAACGCTCAACGTATGCTTCGGATTGAGCTCGATTTCGATCACGCCGGCGTCGATCACGCTCCTTTCTCCGACCATCAACCTGACCGCGATGGCCGCCGTCAATATTCAGGCCCCCGCCTTCACGGTCACCTCCGCCGCTACCGCGTTCCTAGGCGGGCCCGTGGGTATCGCGCCGGGTCCCCTCGCCGCCATCGGAGTGGTCGTGCCGCCGGTCTAGAGCGGATTTCGATCGCCTTAAATCACATATCGGCGTCGTCGCCGGGCTTGTCCCGGCGACCCCGAACGTGAAGGCACTGAGCGAAAATAATCGGGGTGGCCGGAACAAGCCCGGCCACCCCGGAGAGAGGACAAGTGTTTCAACCTGAGCACAATGGGCTCTAGCAGGCGTCGCCAGCGCACAAGGCCCGAGGCGCCGGTCGATCTTCGGGGCATCGGTTGACGGTTGATTGCCCCGATTTGCTGCCACCCGAGGTTCGTCCATGTCCCGTGTCCGTTTTGCCACCGCTCGCGCCCTCTACGAGACCTTTCCGGAGGTGTCGGAGCAGATCAAGGTCGCGCCGACCGATCAATTCCCGATTGAATTCCTGAAGGACTTGGTATCGAAGGAGAAGCTGGATGAAGCGGTGGCGTTCTGCGCCTACCTGTTGCCGCGACGCGAAGCAGTGTGGTGGGCATGCAGTTGCGCCCGCGCGTCATTGGGCGAGATCCCGCAGGACCGGAGTGCATGCCTTCTGGCTGCCGAGGCGTGGGTCTATGATCCCAACGACACACGCAGGAAAGCAGCGCTGGAGATCGGCACTGCGAGCGACAGCAACGATCCGCTGACGTGGCTCGCGCTCGCTGCCGGATGGTCAGGCGGGTTGCTTGCCATGTTCCCGAACCTGCCCGTTCCGGTCCCCACATACATGACCGCCCGAGCCGCCCGTATCGCCGTCTTGTTGAGCGTCGCGAAGCTGCGCAAGGACCGCCCGTCCCGCCTGCAGGCCTGCATCGCGGACGGTATCAGGCTTGCGGAAGACGGGCTATGAAGACGGGCCGTAGGGCCGTAGCCCGGATGGAGCGCAGCGTAATCCGGGGGGGTTCAGCCTATCCCGGATTACGCTGCACTCCGTCCGGGCTACCAGCCGTGCGCGGCGAGCGGATTGCCGAATGCCGACGTGGCTTGAACGACAAGGAGCGTTGACCTAAACGTATTCGGGAGCAGCGGGTTGGCGCCAACGCCCGGCGTACCGTCCGATCTGTAGGATGGGTTGAGCGGTAGCCAAACCCATCGGGGGTTTCCGGCGGCGTCGCCGACGGTGAGTTTCGCGGAGTTTACCATCGGGCAAGGCCAGAGGCCGGACCCGGTGGCTCAACCCACCCTACGGATCGACCGCAAGGTTAATCGACCGCAAAAGAAGCCGCCGATGGGCCTGACGCTTAGAATCGAGAACCAGACGAGCCTGCCGGACGGCGGCCCGCTGAGCGTGGCGATTCAGGGTAAGCGCGGCCTCGACATCGGACGCGACCAGTACCTTGATTGGACCCTGCCCGACCCCAGCCGCTTCATTTCCGGAAAGCATTGCGAAGTGCGCTGGCACGACGGCGGATACTGGCTGCACGATATCTCAACCAACGGTACGTTTCTTGACGGCGCCGACAGCCGGCTGAAAGAACCGCATCGACTGCGAAACGGCGACCGCTTCGCGATCGGACATTATATCATCGTGGCCGCCATTGACGGCGAAGGCGAGGGCGCCGGCGACGGGTCAGGCGCGCCGTCTCCCGATGCGCCGCCGAGCTATGAGGATTTATGGAATCCGGTGGGCGAGGCGGCGCCGCCCATCGACCCCAAACAACTCAAGGCCGCTCGCGACCTCAAGCCGGTGCGTTCCGATTTTCTCAACTGGGCGATCGATGTGCCGAACCCCGACACGCCATCGTCGCCACCGCGGCCGCCATCGCAATCGCGGCGCGCAGGCCACGAGCAGGCGCCGTGGGACGCTTCGCCGGCGCCGCCCGCGCCGGCGATCGACGACTGGGCTCAGGGTACACCCCGGCCGCCGCCGCCCGCGCCCGAAGTGATTCCAGTGCCAAGCCCGCGCCGCCCGGTCTGGGTCTCACATGAGCCGGAAGGCCCTTGGGCGGCAGGGCCGGCAGCCACCCATCCGGCGGCAGAGCCGGCAGCCACCCATCCGGCCGCGGCGCCGCCCGCCTCTCCGGAGGCCGCGGCAAACGCCGCCGCGCACGCGTTCGCCGCGATTTCGGGCAGTCCGACCTCGGCCGGCGCAACCCAGGGCGCTGCCATGACGGAATTCGTGCGCCTGTTCGCGCGCGGGGCCAGTCTGCCGGAAGACACCTTCGCGGCGAGAGATCCGGCCGAACTCGCCGAGCAGCTCGGCCAGTTGATGCGCCTCGTCGCTGAAAACATGAAGCAACTCCTCGAAGCGCGCCAGAGGGCCAAGCGCCTCTCCCGCAGCTCGAGCGAGACCATGGTCCAGGCACTCAACAACAACCCTCTCAAATTCGCCCCGAGCACCGAGGATGCCTTGCGCGTCATGTTCGGGCCGCCGACCCGGAGCTACTTGGACGCCAGGCGCACGTTGATTCAGAGCTTCGACGATTTGAAGGGCCACCAGGTCAGGACGTTTTCCGCCATGCAGCACGCCTTGCGGCTGCTGCTTGGAGAATTCGACCCCGACGTCATCGAGAATACCACCGCCGGCGACCGCGGCTTGGCTGGCATGGTCGGATCGCGCAAGGCGCGCTTATGGGACATCTACGTGGCGCGTTGGCATGCCCGCACCCAGAGCCGCGCGGACGGCATGCTCAATGCCTTCATGGACTATTTCGCCGAGTGTTACGATCGCAATGAAAAATGAGGTACGTTGGTGCTGCGCTCGCACCCGAACGGCGGCGGGCCAGCCTGAACCATTCGGCGGAGATTCCACACTAAGTGGCTGAACGCTGCGCAAATCGGATCGAAAATCCATGGTTAAAACGATAGAGACACTTTAATGTCCTGGTACACCAAGGTGGCATGGACAGAGGGCCTCTTCCTTCGCCCCCACCATTTTCAGCAGAACGACCGCTACCATGAGCACCTGCTTGAATCGCGGGTGCGGGTAACCACCCCTTATCCGTGGGGATTCTCCCATCTTGAAATCGACCGTGACCTTGCTCAGCAAAGCAAATTCGCACTGCGACGCGCCGCCGGCGTCCTGCCCGACGGCACGCCGTTCGATCTTCCGATAGACAGCCCGCTGCCGCCCCCGATTGTGGTGCCGGACACCGCCTCGCAGCAGGTCGCATGGCTGTCGATGCCGGTCGCGGCCGCCAATATGCGCGAGGCGGACGACCGGGAATCCGACAGTGCGGCGCGTTTCGTCATCGGTTCGGAAACCTTCATCGACTCGACTTCGGCGGTGCGCATCGAAGAGGAAGTCGACATCGCATTTCCCCGGCTGGGTTTCGAACTTCGCAAGACTGCCAAGCCCGGATACATCAGCCTCGGCATCGCCCGCGTGCTCGAAGTCCGTGACAAGCAGATCGTGTTCGACGAAAAATACATACCGCCCGTGCTTTTGTGCAGCGCCCACCCGATTGTCGCAGGCTGGATCGACCGCGTGGTCGGCTGGATCGACAACAAGCTCGATGAATTGGCGCGTTATGCCGCCGACCCCACCGCCGGCGGCGGGCTGCAGAGCGTCGACTATTTCGTTCTGCAACTCCTGAACCGGCATATTGCGGTGCTCAAGCATTACCGTGCGTCGAGCTACCTGCATCCGGAGCGGCTGTTCGATGAGTTTCTGCGCCTTGTCGGCGAGCTTGCGACGTTCGCCACGCCCGAGCGGCGCGCGCGCGACTATCCGGCCTACGACCAGGATGACCTGGAGAACGTATTCGGGCCGGTGATGCGCGACTTGCAGGATTTCCTCAGCGCCCGGCTCGGCCGCCGCGCGATTCGCCTGGAGATCATCGAGCGCGCCAACAATGCCTTCATTTCCACGATCCGCGACCGCACCTTATTTCGCAATGCCACCTTCGTGCTCGAGGTCGCGGCGCGCCGCCCGCTCACCGAGATTCAGAGCCATTTCCCGCACCTCTTCAAGGTCGGCCCCAACACGAAGATGAACGAGATCGTGCACGCCCATCTGCCCGGCGTGCCGCTGATCCACTTGCCGACGCCACCGCCACAGATCCGTGCGATCACGGACCACGTCTATTTCTTCTTCGACCGCAAGTCGCCGCTGTGGCCGGAATTCTCAACGGCGAGCTCCATCGGCATGCATTTTTCCGGCGACTGGCCGGAGCTTGAACTCGAATTGTGGGCCGTATTGGAAGATCGGCGATGAACGACAAGCTTCCACCGCGCAGTCCGTTCGGCATTCCGGGGGAGAAGACCGTCATTCGCCCCAATCCGGGAGGGCGGCGCGCGGTCCCGCCGCAGCCCCCAGCCTACAGTCCGGTGCCGCAAGCTCCCGGGCCGCCGCAGCCTGCGGCGCCTGCGGCTACACCCTATGTACCGCCGGCCGCGCCGGGAAATCCCAATGCCGAGGAATGGATCAATACGCCGGCTCAAGCGCCGCAGCCGGTTGCCCAGGTGCATGTCCCCCAGGTGCGGATCGACGAGCTCGTCGCCCCGAACGAAAATCCGATCCTGCGCTCCGCCGGCCCGCTCTTGCTTATTCTCGGCCGCCTGCGCGTTGCGCTTGCCCGCGCGTCGTTCGCGAGCCTGATGGAGCAGGTCGCCGACGCCATAAAATTTTTCGAGCAGGACATCCGCTCCGCCGGCATTTCCGAGGCCCAGGCAAATTCCGCCAAATACATCATTTGCGCCACCGCCGATGACATCGTCCAGAACATCCCGACCGAGGACCGTCACGTCTGGACGCAATACAGCATGCTGAGCCGTTTCTTCGGCGAACGCATCGGCGGCGTGCGCTTCTTTGACGAGCTCACGCGGCTCAAGCAGGACCCGGTCGTCAATTACGACCTGCTCGAGTTGCAACACACCTGCCTGGCGCTGGGATTCCACGGCATCCATCGCACCTCCGCTGGCGGCGTCGCCACATTGCAGCAGATCCAGCGCGATCTTTACGAAACGCTGCGCCGATTGCGTCCGAAGGTCTACCGCGAGTTGTCGCCGCGCTGGCAGGGACAGAGCCTCGCAAGCCAGGCGTCGCGGCTGCGCGTGCCGTGGTGGGGCGTGCTGGGTTGCGTCGGCCTCATGCTGTTTGGCATCTATTTCGTTCTGCTCTATTGGCTCACCGGCGGCGTCGACCCTGCAGCAGCCCAGATGGCGGCGCTCCACGACGTCGGCAAGCTCTCGATCATTCGCGCCCCATCCCCGCCACCGCCACCGCCGCCAGCGCCCGAACCCGATAAGATCACGCAGCTGCAGCGCATCTGCGCCGCCCTCGGGCCCGATGTCGCCGCCGACAACGCCTCGGCCGAGCAGACTGCAAATCAAATCACCGTACGGGTCGGCAACGTCATCCTGTTCGATTCAGGCTCGGCCACCGTGCTCGACCAATTCAAGCCGATCGCGAGCCGTGTCGCCGCGACGCTCGACAAGGAAGAGGGCTTTGTAAAAATCGTCGGACACACCGACAATACACCGATCAGCCGCAGTAACGTCCGCTTCCCGGACAACTACCATCTGTCCATCGAGCGCGCCAAGAGCGTCGCAGCTTTGTTCAGGCCATTCCTGGCCAAGCCGGACCGTCTCCAGACCGACGGCAAGGGCGAGACCGCGCCGATCGCCGACAACAAGACTCCCGAAGGACGCGCCAAGAACCGCAGGGTCGAGATCCTCATTCCACGAACCGACACCGGCCCGGTGTCGCAGAAGACATGCGCCCGATGATGAAGAGCAAGCCATGATGGGCATTTCCTCCAGAGACATCCTGCGGATCGTCCTTGTCGGGATCGGCCTCACGTCGGTCTGCGCCCTCGTTTATCTCGCCGGACCTTTGATCTCGATCGGCGGTTGGCGCCCGCTTGAAAGCTATATCGCACGTGAGATCACCATTCTGGTGCTGGTGGCCGTCTTCGCCTCGGTGATGGCCGTCAATTGGACCCGTCGCAAGAAAGCCACCGCCAAGATCGCCGAGGGCATCGCGACGCCGGACAAGGTCGAGGACGATGCCGACGTCCTCAAGGACAGGATGAAGGACGCACTCGCCACGTTGAAGACGGCGAGCGGGGGCAAGTCCGACTTCCTCTACGATCTGCCCTGGTATGTGCTGATCGGGCCGCCGGGCTCGGGCAAGACCACCGCCCTCGTCAATTCGGGGCTGAAGTTTCCCTTGTCGCGCGGCGCCACGCCGGCCGCGATCGCCGGCGTCGGCGGCACCCGCTATTGCGACTGGTGGTTCACCGAAGAGGCGGTGATGATCGATACCGCCGGCCGCTACACCACGCATGATTCCGACGCCTCAGCCGACAAGGCGAGCTGGCTCGCTTTCCTCGATCTCCTCAAGAAGAACCGGCCGCGCCAGCCGATCAACGGCGTCCTTGTCGCCATCAGCCTTGAGGACCTGATGATGCTTCCGCCCGCCGAGATCGCGGCCCATGCCAACGCGATCCGGGCGCGGCTGTTGGAACTGCATGAGCGTCTCAAGGTCGATTTCCCGGTCTATGCGCTATTCACCAAGGGAGACCTGGTCGCTGGCTTCACCGAGTATTTCGTCCATCTGTCCGACCAAGGCCGCCGGCAGGTGTGGGGCGCGACGTTCCAGACCGACGACAAGACCCGCAACCTCGTCGGCGACATCCCGAAGGAGTTCGACGACCTTATCGAGCGCCTGAACGGCGAACTCACCGACCGGCTCCAAGACGAACCGACGCCGAGCAACCGCGTGCTGCTCTATGGTTTTCCGACCCAGATGGCGGCGCTCAAGCGGCCGATCTTCGATTTCCTCAACCAGATTTTCGAGCCGACGCGCTATCATGCCAACGCGACGCTGCGCGGCTTCTACTTCACGTCGGGGACGCAGCATGGCACCCCGATCGACCGGCTGATCGGGGCTTTGGCAAAAAGCTTCGGCGCCGAGCAGGTCGGCGCCCAAGCCTATTCGGGTCTCGGCAAGAGCTTCTTTCTCACCGACCTCATCCTCAAGGTCATCATCGGCGAAGCCGCCTGGGTCTCGACCGACCGCGCTGCGGTGCGCCGCGCCCGGATCATCAAGGCCTGCCTCTACACCACGGTCGCGCTGTTCGCCGTGGCGATGACGGGCCTGTGGTGGTTGAGCTATGCGTACAACCGGGACCTGATATCCGCGACCCAATTCGCGGTCGCCGACTACGGCCGGCAGGCCGGGCCCTATGCGCACGAAACCGTTATCGGCGACCGCGAATTGCACAAAGTGCTGCCGCTTCTCTACAAGCTGCGCAACCTGCCGACCGGCTACGCAACCCGCGAAACCCCGACCCCGCTGCTCGCCACCTTCGGATTGAGCCAGCGCGAGCGCCTTCAGACCTCGGCCGAGCAGGTCTATCACGTCAGCCTCGAACGCATGTTCCGGCCGCGGCTGATGTTCCGGCTGGAGGAAGTCCTCAACCCCAGCAAAGCAAACCCCGGCCAAATCTATGAGGCGCTCAAGGTCTATCTGATGATCGCCGGCGTCGAGCGGGCGGATCGTGATCTCATCGTCGGCTGGATGCGCAACGACTTCGCCGACCTCTATCCGGGCGCTCCGAACGCCGAGGGCCGCAAGGCTCTGGAAGGCGAGCTTGTCGCCATGCTCGATCTCGAAGGCGGCGATGAGCCGCTGGTCGAACCTAACTGGGGCCTGATCGAGGAGTGCCGACGCATTTTGGCACGGCTGAGCATCGCCGACCGCGCCTATCAGCTCCTCAAGTCGCAGGCGCGGCAGTCGATCGCCCCGGACTGGGTCGCCGCCCATCACGGCGGACCGGATTTCGCCACCGTGTTCGAAGCGGCCTCTGGCGGCGATGTGGAGGGGATTTCCATCCCGGGTTTCTATACCTATGCGGGATTCCAGCGCGCCTTCATCGAAAAGCTTCCGACCATCGCGGAACAACTCCAGCGCGACAGCTGGGTGCTTGGCGATATCGGCAAGCTGGAGGCCATCACACAGCAATTCGACAATCTCCGCCGCGATCTCGTTGACCGCTACTCGAAGGATTTCGTCGACGTGTGGCTACAGACGCTTAAAAAATTGCGAATGCGCCCCCTCAATGCCGGCAAGCCGAGGTACGAGGCCTTGAACGCAGCAGCCGCTTCGACGTCCCCGATTCGCCTGCTGATCGAGTCGATGCGGGACGAAACCGTGCTTACGCGAGAGCGCAAGGACGCTAAAGCGGGCGGCGTTGATGGGAAAAAAGAGCCCGCCGCGTCGCCAGTGCTCGGCGCGCAGGGCATTTCGCCGGGCACATATGTCGAGGCGCGGCTAAAGCAGTTCCACCAGGTGGTGGAAGGCGACGGTTCGCGCCGCCTGATCGACATGATTCTCAGCGATCTGTCGCAGATCAACAACACCCTGCAGACGATCGTGCTCAATCCGGCCCAGGAACAGCAGGCAACATCGCAGTTGCGGGGCCAGGTCGCCCAATTCAAGAACGACGCGCGGCTCATGCCGCCACCGTTCAACAGCATGCTGCTGCAATCGTCCGATTCGTTTGAAAACACCATCGCCGATGACGAATACCGGCGACTTAACCTGGCATTCCAAAACCAGGTCTATGGCGCCTGCCGCGACCTCACGAAGGACCGTTATCCGTTCGTTCGTGGTGCTCAAACTGAAATCCCACCGCCGGTTTTTGGTCAGTTGTTCGGCGGGGGCGGCGTTTTCGATTCATTCTTCAAAAAGAACCTCGAAGACTACGCCGACATTACTCAGGGTGACTGGAAGTGGCGCAAGAAGGAAAGTCCTGTCGCAAACCGCATGTCAGACGAGACGTTGCGCCAGCTCCAACGTGCAGAGCGGATTAAACGCGCGTTCTTTCCGAGCAACGGCAATACCCCAATGATCCCGCTGACCGTAACGCCCCCAATGCTTGCAGGCACCGGCTTCATTGCGAAGCTGTGGATCAACGGCGCCCCAATCACTTCGTCCAATCAGCCTGGGACCCCCGCCCCGCAACCGTCGCAGTGGACCGGCGCCGCCGGTGGCAAAACCTTAGCATCGCTCGAGCGGGACCCACCCAATCCGAGAGAAGCGCCCTCCGAGGTAAATGGGGGCACCAGCTCGTGGGCGCTGTTCCGGCTTCTTGATAAAACGGGGACAAAGTCCCTCACTCCCAATGGAGTCACCGCGACCTGGTCTCTCCTTGGTCAGCCCGCCGTGACGTTCCAGATCACAACCCAAAGCCTCGTTAACCCGTTCGATCCGAAGCTATTCACGGACTTCAGATGCCCGGCCACGCTGGGGTAAGGGCCATGCAATGCAGCCTCTACGGTAAGGTGCCGGCAAAGCGCGACTTCATCGCCATCGGGGCGCCGCGCGAATTCCTCAACGCCTGGGAGCCGTGGCTGCAGGGCGCGATTTCGGCCTCGCGCACCGTGCTGGGCGAGCGGTGGCAGCCGGCGTTTCTCACCGCCCCGATCTGGCGGTTCTGGCTCGGCGCCGACATCTGCGGCAGGAGCGTGATCGGCGCCTTCATGTCCTCGCTCGACGGCGTCGGCCGCTATTTTCCGCTGACGCTGTTTGCCTGCGCCGACGACAAGGCCGCTATCCCGCCGCCGGAGTTCGGCTCGCAGGATGACTGGTTCGACGGCGCGGAGGCGTTCCTGATGTCGACGCTCGACCATGACGCGAATTTCGAGGCGATGACGGCCGACCTGGGCGCGCTGCCGCCGCCGTTCCAGGAACTTGCAAAAACCCCGGCGGAGGGGGCCGGATGCGACCGCAATGGCCCTCACGCGCTGCCGGCGCCCGGCCAAAGCTTCAGCGAACTTTTCAGTTCGATTCGCGTGCGCGATTATGCCAAGATTTACGCTGGTTCGACATTTTGGTGGACCATTGGCGGCGAAGGCATCACACCCGTCGCGCTGTCGGGTAAGGGAATGCCCGATCCGTTCCTGTTTGCGGCAATGTTGACCGGCGAGTTTGCGGCCGATCCGGCTTGAGGTACGGCCACTATGCGCGATGCAAAGTCATGGATCGAGGCCGGCGCCGCAACGCACGTCGGCAAGGTGAGGCGGCAGAACGAAGACAATTATCTGGTGGCGACACGGCTCGGCTTGTGGGCCGTCGCCGACGGCATGGGCGGCCATGAGGCAGGCGACATTGCAAGCCGAACCGTCGTCGAGGAACTCGCCGCTATGGCGGTTCCCGCTACAGCGTCCGAGTTGCTGGCAAACTGCGAGCGGCGCATCGTCAGCGCCAACAGCCGCCTTAAAAAGCTCGGCGATGAGCGCGGCGCGCTGATCGGCACCACGGTCGCAGTTTTGCTTATTTTCAATGGCCATTACGCCGCCGTATGGTCCGGAGACAGCCGAATCTACCGTGTTCGTAACCACCGGATCGAGCAAATATCGGTCGATCATACGGAAGTGCAGGAACTCATTTCCGAGGGCAGGCTCACTGCGGAGGAGGCGCGCGCCTGGCCACGTCGAAACGTCATAACAAGGGCGATCGGCGTGAGCGATGATCCAGAGCTCGAGATCAAAGGCGGCGCCTTGGAGCCGGGGGACATCTTCGTGATCTGCTCTGACGGCCTCACAGCCCATGTTGAGGACGAGGAGATACTGAGGTTTGCAGGCGCACACCCGCCCCAAAAAGCCTGCGATCTCCTGGTCGACATGACGCTCGATCGCGGGGCGGTCGACAATGTCACCGTCGTTGCGGTGCGATTCGATCCAGCCGCAGCTGAGACCATGGCCTCTTCCCGCCTCGTTACCCTCCCCCCGTGGGAGGCAGGGAGGGGGGACGCTGGTAGGGAGTGAGGCGGAGTAAGGGCAGATGACGGACATGTATTCCGCCGAACGATCGCGCCTCGCGCCCGGGACGCGCCTGAACGGCATCTTTGAGATCGACCAGCGCATCGCGTCTGGCGGCATGGGCGAAATCTATCGCGGCCACGCCATCGAAACCGGCGATCCGGTCGCCATCAAGGTGATGCGCACCGATCTCGCCGACAACGCGATGGCGATGGCGCTGTTTCGCAAGGAAGCCTCGGCGCTGCACAACATCCATCACGAGGCGATCGTCCGCTACTACGTATTCTCCAACGATCCGGGGACCGGTCGGCTTTATCTGGCCATGGAATTCGTGGACGGGCAGCCGCTGTCCGAGCTGTTGCGGCGGGGACCGCTCGACTTTACGGCCGTCCGCGTGCTGCAGGAGCGTCTCGCCGCCGGCCTCAATGCCGCCCACCAGCATGCGATCGTCCACCGCGATCTCTCCCCCGACAACGTACTCATCACCGCAGGCGATCTGGCTAAAGCCAAGATCATCGATTTCGGCATCGCGCGATCGACCCGTGCCGGCGACGCCACCATCATCGGCAGCGGATTTGCCGGCAAATACAACTACGTTTCGCCGGAGCAACTCGGCCTGTTCGGCGGCGACGTCACCGCGAAGTCGGACATCTACAGTCTCGGTCTGGTGTTGGCGGAATGCCTGGCCGGACGACCGATCGACATGGGCGGCACCCAGTTCGAAGTTCTGGAGAAGCGACGCATCGTACCGGATCTGCGGGCCGTCGACCCGCGTTTCCGGCCGCTGCTTGAAAAGATGCTGCAGCCGAACCCGGCGGATCGGCCCGACTCCATGGCGGCCGTAGCGGCATGGCGACCGGGGCCCGAAACCCCGCCGCGCCGCGCCGCTGCCGCGCGCGATCGCAGCCAAGCCGCAAGGCCGATAGCCGCCGCCAAGTCGATGCCCGGCCGGCGGTTGACAAAGATTGCCGTCGCCTTGGCGCTCCTCCTGGGTGCCGGGAGCGTCAGTTTTTATTTGGTCAAGGATTTGTTTTCGCCGCCGGTCATCGATGAGCCTAAATCACCCTATCTCGACCCGACCAAGCCGGGACCTATCCGGGAGCCCGCGCGCCCACCAACCGATCTGCGACATCGCATCACTGAATTCCTTGATGCCTACGACGGCGGCGGTTGCTTTTTCGTTGAGCCCGTGACGGTCGAGGACGGCGACGCATCCCTCGAGGGCTTTGGGACTTCCGCCTCACCGTCGGTGCCTCCCGCATCGTTCGAGCTGCTCGACCGCGAATTTGAGCGCCAGTTCAGGTTCGAGGCTCGGATCGGCGTGCATTGGGTGACGCCGGAACAATGCCCCGCAGTGAATTTCCTCTCCCGCACCAGGAAGCAGCCCGGCACGGCCCCCCGCCTCGAGATCGATGCGTCAGCACTGCGAGGCGGCGGCTCCTTGACGGGCTCCATCGCGGAGTTTGGCGATCGGCATGTCGAGTTGCTGCTGGTCGGCGACGATGGGTACGTTTCTTATGCTACGAAGTTGCTCAGATCGACCGGCGGCACCAAGACCTTCTCCTTCAGGCCCCGTCAGGACAAACCTGGACCACCTCAACCGCAGCTGCTGTTTGCAATCGCGTCATCAAAACCGTTGGAGACGCTGAAATTGCTGCCCGACGGGTCGCGCGCCGAACAGGTCTTTGCTCAGGTGCTGGCCGAAATGCTGCGAAGCGGCCAAACGCTCAACGTCGCATGGAAGCTTTTCATGCTGGAGAAAGTTGAGCCTTAGGAGGCCGTAGTAAAGCCAGCGGATCGGGCCGGAGCCCGGCGGGATGGTTTTGGTGCGGCTGGTGACTGCCGCGCAGCAACCGCTACTTACGGCCGACGATGATGATGTTGAGGTCCCGGGTCGGCGTGAAATCGGATGCCCGCACCTCGAACGCGGTAGGGGAGATCTTCTTGACGCCGTCGCCGCAGAAGCTGACGATACGATCGGGCTGGCCCTTGTCGACGACAAGGTGGAAGTTCTTGATCGGACCCGCCCAGTTGGCGCCGGTCTTCAACACGTAGCTGATGCGTCTTTCCAGGATCTTGGCCTTGTTGGCCTCCTCCGCCCCGGCAAGCTTGTCGACCGACTGCAGGAAATCGTCGAGGATGCAGTAATTGGTCTTGTACCGCTGCACTTCGGATTCCAGGCCCTTCTTCTGGCGCAGGCCTTGGCGCAGCACCGAATCGAAGCTCAGGCCGACGCTGGTGCGATAGCGATGCTCGACCGAGACCGGTTTTCCCGGCGGAAATGTTTGCTGCCGCACCACGGAGGTCTTCAGCGTCCAGGTCGGCTCGTAGAGCGGCTCCCCCTTGTCGTTGGTGCCCGATTGCAAGAGCAGTCCGGCCGTGACGGCGCGATCGCGTGTCTCACGGGGCAGCTCGTTGATCTTGAGCTGCCGAGGGCCGATCGGCAGAAGCGCAATGCCCATGTCGCGAAGCGTCGCCGTGACATCCTTGCTGTCGAGGGTCGCCCGCTGATTGACGGTGAAGTTGATCGGCTTGCCGTCGATCTTGGTGGAAAAGCCGACGAAATTGACGGGATCGCCGGTCGGAAACGCCACGTTCGCGCCGTCGGCAAGGTCGATATCCGGCAGCGGAAACGCGACCGTGAGCGTGACCGCGCTGGGGCTCTGGTTGAGAAACACGTAGCGCACCGTGACGGTGTCCGGCGTGATGGTGAGGTCTTCCGATTCGATCGAAACTTCCGCGTTCTTGGTGAAGACGAGCCCGCCCACCGCCAGCTCCGCCGAAGAATCGTTGGCCCGCGCCAGTGACGCTCCGGCGTCCCAGCCGACCACCGCGCAGGTCGCCAACATGGCGGCGAGATAGCGTTTCATGCCCGAACCTCTTCGCTACGCGGGTCGGCGCCGGCCGCAACGCCAGCCCGGATCAGGACAGGCCGGAACGCCGGAATCCAGCGGGCGATATCTTTACATAGTCGCATGGTGCGTATGCAAGGTTCAACCCGGCCCGATGGTGCTCACATCATCACTTGCTCTCGCCGAGTCGAGCGAGACTGTCGCCAACGGCAACCAAAATTCGCTACTCTGCTAATCGATCTTGATCCCTTTAATCTCTTGCGCTCCCGGATTGAGGACGGCGCCCGTAATCTTGCCCGAGCCGTCGCTGATGAATGCAATGCGCGTGTGGTCGCCGCCATCTACGTAGAATTCTCCATTTGAGATCGCACGCATGGTGATTGGTTTACCCATATCGAAGTCCAGGAGGGGCCAAGGCCCCGTAGATTCGATCGCGAGTCTTCCATCTTCCATTCGAGCCGTGAGTTGCACGCCCGGGGTTCGAGTCATCTTGCGGACAACCGTAACGTCGACCGGGCCGTCCTGCCCCCGATGCACGATTTTGAGACGGACCGGCGTGTCGACCTGTCCGCGTAACTTGCCCTGTACTTGAGCGAAGCTCAGACCATTAATTGCTGTGTCATCGACGTGAGTGATGATGTCGCCCGTCACCAGACCAGCCTTGGCAGCTGCGCCATTCGGAGACGAGGCGCGAACCTTGAGGACGCCATCCTGCATGGCAATCTCCATGCCGAGCCCGACGACGAACTCTCGGACAACTGTAACCTCGACCGGACTGTCCTGCCCCGGATGCACGATCTTCAGGCGGACCGGCGTGCCGACCGGTCCGCGTAACTTCCCCTGTGCCTGAGCGAAGCTCAGACCATTGATCGGCGTGTCATCGACGTGGGTGATAATGTCGCCCGCGATCACACCGGCCTTGGCGGCGGGCCAATTCGGGTACGGGGCCTGAACCCTCAGGCCACCATCCTGCATGGCAATCTCCATGCCGAGCCCGACGATCAATTCTCGGACGACTGTAACGTCGACGGCACTGTCCTGCCCCGGGTGTATGATCTTGAGACGGACTGGCGTGCCGACCGGCCCACGCAACTTCCCCTGTACTTGAGCGAAACTCAGACCATTGATCGGTACGTCATCGACGTGGGTGATGATGTCGCCCGCCATCACGCCGGCCTTGGCGGCGGCTCCATTCGGGGCCGAGGTGCGAACCCTCAGGACATCCTGCATGGCAATCTCCATGCCGCCGACCCCCACCAGGGCCGGACCCGGCCCTTCGCGGACCGCTGTGACGTAAACCGGGCTATCCTGCCCCGGGTGTATGACCCTGAGACGGACTTGCGTGTCGACCGGTCCGCGCAACCTGCCCTGCACTTGATCGAGGTTTAGAGCATTGACTGGTATTTCATCGACGTGGGTTATGATATCGTCCGCCATCACGCCGGCCCTGAAGGCAGGCCCATTCGGGTACGGGGCGCGAACTTTCAGGAGACCATCCTGCATCGCAAGCTCGATGCCAATCCCGACGTAGGTTGAGCCCGGCGCCTGCTTGTCGCTTGCGCTGACGGAAGCGCCGAAATCGTAGGTGGCGAGGGTGTCGAGGTCCACTGTCACCGGGGTTGCCGGTGGCGTGAAGGATGCCTGCCCTGCGCCGCGCAATGCGGCATATGTCGGAAAGCGGAGGGCGCGGGTGAAGCGGGGGAATTGGCCGCTGTTCTCGGCCACCTGGATCATTTGCACGGCGATCAGCTTTTCGGCTGGATCAATCCAAAAATAGGTGCCCCAAAGTCCACACCAATTGAAGCTTCCGACCGCCCCCGGCACAGAACTAAAGTCCGGATTGGTGCGGATTGCGAAGCCGAGCCCCCAGCTCGCCCCCGTCTGCGGGCCGATCCAGTCAAGTGCAAATCGGATATCTGCCGGCAATGAATTCGTGGTCATCAATTGCACTGTTTCGGGTGCCAAGATTCGCACACCATCGAGTTCTCCGCCATTGAGCAGCATTTGGCAGAAGCGCACATAGTCGGAGGCGGTCGACACGAGCCCACCGCCGCCGGAGAATAGCCGTGGCGGCTTGGTTACATCCCACAACGCATTCCGCCCACCCGCAGGCGGGTCAACGAGACGAGCGAGCTTCGCTTCCGGCACGTAGAAGCCGGTGTCGGTCATGTGCAGTGGGCCGAAGATGCGGCCCTGCAGGAATCGATCGAACGGCTGTCCCGACGCGACCTCGACAACTCGTGCCAGAACATCAACGCCCCAACTGTATTCCCACACCTCGCCCGGCTGGTGCGCAAGCGGAAGCTTGCCGAGGCTGGCGACGAACTCGGCCAGAGTCGTGTTCCGGGTGAACACGGCTTTCTCGCCGTATAGTCGGTGAATCCCTGTGCTGGCGAATTGGGGCGGATAGACGAGGCCGGATGTGTGACGAAGCAAGTCCCGTACGGTCATCGGATGCTTTTGCGGCACGAGCTGCGCGAGCGCAAAGTTCGTCGTCTCTCCGGTCACCGGGTCGACCACTTCGCTCGCGACTTGCATGCCCTCAAGAGCCGGCAAGTAGCGGGCAGCCGGTGCGTCGAGGTCGAGCTTTCCCTCGTCCACCAGCATCATCGCCGCAACACTCGTGACCGGCTTGGTCATCGATGCGATCCAGAAAATCCCGTCGGGGCGCATTGCGATCTTCCTGTCGCGGTCTTGGTGGCCGATGGCGCGCATGTACGCGAGCTTGCCGTTTCGGGCGATGGCCACTACGGCACCCGGCAGTGCGCCCGCATCGATCTGCGCCTGGTACCAGGCATCAATCCGCGTCAGACGGTTGGGCGAGAAGCCGGCACTGGCTGGGTCGGGTGCTGACATCACCTCCTGAGCCAGGGCCGCTGTCGGCAGACAGAGCAATGACAGGATTACGGCGGCGCTATTTGCGAATTTCATCCCTGTGCTCCCTCCGGAGAGTTATCCGCGCCTTTCGGAACATAATTGATTAGAAAACAATCGCGTGAGCAAAGTATGACATGATAATTCGCCCCCGATGCTGCGCTACATCCAGCACGGCTTCGAGACTCCTTCAGTTGCCGGGCCTATCATCGTCTGGGTGCTGACCGAAATAGGCATCGATATCGCGTGCACCATGCAGAACGTGAACGATGTACAAATGACTGCGCGGTGATTCTTCGTCGGCGTAACGCAGAAAAATTACGTAATTGCCGAATGTCGTACTGCGATAGCCTGGTCCCAACTCTGGCCGCGGACGTCCCAATAGACCAGGAAGCCGGGCAAGATGCTCACAATAGCCGGTGAGCTTGTCTACGAAGGCTTCAGCGACGGCGCGATCCTGACTCTCTTGCTCAATGAAGGCTGCGATTTCGGCGATATCGCGTCGAGCCGCTTCACGATAGACGAGCCGTGGCACTCAACGTGCCGGAGTCTGCTTGAGGCGGTCGAGGTGGTCGCGTGCGTATTGGCGCACCTCGTCAGTGGTCGACTGGCCTCCTTCAGCCTCGGCGGCGTCGAGTGCGGCGCGAAGTTCGGCGGTCTTGACCTGGTTGACAGCGTGGCGAATGGCGTCCTCGGCTGTTAGAAACCGGCCTGCGGCCAGTGCCGCCTCCACCCATTGGGCTGCATCAGGTGTAAGTTCAATTTTCATTGCGCCTGCTCCTTTCGCAAATCATTCCCTTATCGAGGACCTTAGTCAAATCGATGCGTCACATTATTTTGCAAGCCCTCATCAGTTGAGAATGCTTCGCCACTTAAATCCGCAGGCGTGCTACGTTCCTCAATCGACAATCTGCTCCGCCTGAGCCCCATGTCCCGCCACGCCCCCGCCTTCATCTGCCAAAACTGCGGCGCCGTGTTTGGCCGCTGGCAGGGCAAGTGCGATTCCTGCGGCGCATGGAACACCATCGCGGAGGAGACGGCCCGCACGCCGATGGCGGCCGGCCCCGGAAAGCCTTATCGCAAAGGCCGGCCGCTCGTGCTGCATCCGCTTGCCGGCACGGCCGACGATGCCCCGCGCACGCCGTCCGGCCTCTCCGAGCTTGACCGGGTCACCGGCGGCGGCTTCGTGCGCGGCTCCGTGCTGCTGGTGGGCGGTGATCCGGGCATCGGCAAATCGACGCTGCTGATCCAGGCCGCCGCCGCGATCGCCCGCGCCGGCCATCGCGCCGTCTACATCTCCGGCGAGGAAGCGGTCGCGCAGGTGCGGCTGCGGGCCGAGCGGCTCGGCCTCGCGCAGGCTGCGGTCGAGCTTGCCGCCGAAACCGCGGTCGAGGACATCGTGGCGACGCTTAGCGAAGGCGCGACGCCGCGTCTCGTCGTGGTGGATTCGATCCAGACCATGTGGACCGATGGGATCGAATCCGCTCCCGGCACCGTAAGCCAGGTGCGCGGCTCAGCCCAGCTCCTGATCCGCTACGCCAAGCGTTCGGGCGCCGCCGTCATCCTGGTCGGCCACGTGACCAAGGACGGCCAGATCGCCGGCCCCCGCGTGGTCGAGCACATGGTCGACGCTGTGCTCTCCTTTGAGGGCGAAGGCGCCCACTTGTTCCGCATCCTGCGGGCGGTAAAGAACCGTTTTGGTCCCACCGACGAGATCGGCGTGTTCGAGATGACCGGCGGCGGCCTGCGGGAAGTCGCCAACCCATCGGCGCTGTTCCTGTCCGAACGCCATCTCGGCGCCCCCGGAACCGCGGTGTTCGCCGGCCTCGAGGGCACGCGGCCGCTGCTGGTGGAGATGCAGGCGCTGGTCGCCCCGACCATGCTCGGCATGCCGCGCCGCGCCGTCGTGGGCTGGGACAACAACCGTCTCG
>Ga0137359_10000385_pt1 | contig 33542 bp, 38 predicted proteins | sample Mad1_40_16metaG_FD_108281 | JGI IMG/M metagenome (GOLD analysis project Ga0137359, IMG submission 108281) | Vadose zone soil microbial communities from Angelo Coast Range Reserve, California, USA - Mad1_40_16 metaG | ecosystem: Environmental > Terrestrial > Soil > Vadose zone | place: USA... | reverse complement strand
GTAGAATCGGTCGGCGCCACACGCTCGAGTTCCTGAAGCACCGCGAGCAACGACGGGCTGGTGCCGACGATTTCACCAAAGTTATGCTGGCCCTGGATTTCTTCTTGCAGGTAGATGTTCTCTGCGTGAAGACGGTTCTTGAGTTGCTCGACCTCCGCCAACGCCCGCCGAAGCTCCTGCTCGGCCTTAAGTCGCTGCAATTCCGCGCCGGCCCGAGCTGCGAATATGGACAGTACCGACATCGCGTGCGAAGCATTCGGCATCGGTTTGACATCGAGCACCGCCAGATGTCCGATGATGTCGCCGGAATCTGCGCACATGGGGAGACCGATAAAACTCTCCGCTTCCATACTGACCAGTGGAGTGTCTTGCGGGAAGAGCTGTTGCAGATTATTGGGATGGTGGCACACTTCTCCTTCAAAAACTCGCTCGCACGGGGTCAACGCTAGGTCATATTCGATGTTGTCCGCTAATGATTCGCCGCTCCAGAATGCAAGTGTACGCACTCTGGTTTTGGTTTGATCCGTGCACTCGGTCACAAAAGCGTATCGGACACCGATCGCCGAAGCCAGATGGCGAACAAGAGCGGAAAAAAAATCGCCTCCGGTTACCGCGGCGGTTCCTTCGACAACTGATCGCAGCGTCTCCTCTGCTTGCCGCCGCTGCGCGGCCTCCTGCTTCATCTCATCATAAAGTCTAGCGTTCTCGATTGAGATGGCAGCTTCCGAAGAAATCAGTTGCAGGAGTTTGATCCGGTCGTTAGTGAAGGCGCCGGTGACCAGATTGTTCTCAAGATAGAGCACTCCGATCAGACGGCCCTGCTTGAGCACCGGTGTGCACAAGATCGAGCGAGGCCGCCGGCTCACTAGGTATTCATCGGAGGCGTAGCGATCATCGGCGCGAGCATCCGCCAGTACGACGCTCTCGAGGGTTCTTCGCACGTAGTTGACGATGCCCTTCGACAGGCTCATAGCGCGGTCAAGCGGAACGGCGTCGTGCAGCTTCACCTCGACTGTGTCCATCGTTCCTTCCGCCTGAATGAAAGCCTGCCCGTCTCGATCGAGGATGAGACTTCCACGCTCTGCGCCCGCGTTTTGGATGGCGATGCTCATCAATCTTCCGAGCACAGTCTCCAGATCGATCTCACGTGCCATCACCTGCGCCGCCTTCATCGCCGTCGCGACGTCAAGGCTCTCATCGCCGGCTGCCGTGCCAATATCCGATCGCGTTCGCCGCAGTCTCAAGCGACGCTCCAGCAAGCCTTCGTACTTCCGATCGAGGTCGTCTACCTTTGCGGCGGCGCCCCACTGGGCGTAGCAATCACGGGCTTCGGACAGGAACACTTCAGCAATCTTTTCCTGACCGCGACCGAGCCAGAATTTAGCGGAAAGCTCGTTCGCCAGAGCTTGATGCTGAAGAAGCCCGGTTTCCGAAGCGTATCGAACTGCCCGATCATAAAGATCCTGAGCAGGGAAATCGCGACCTGAGATACGCTCGATCTCTGCCGATAGCAACAGTGAGTGGCAGAGGAAGTTTTCAGGGCAGCTCTCCGCCAGGATCTCGAATGATCGTTGCGCTTTTTGCATCTCCGCCAGGTAAGCCGCTCTCTCATCGTCCGCCGCGGTGGCGTAGTTCGCGGCCAGCGTCAGGCAATTCCAAAACTCGAACAGCACCGGCCAGATCGTTCCCGAGAGCTGATACACGGTCCAGCGCGCGGCGCGCGCGGCCTCCAGCGCCTCCGCAGACTTCTCAAAGACATAGCAGAGGTGCAGCCTGGCGACGGCTTGAAACGTGGTGAAGAACGCGTTGCCTCGATAAGTCGCCGAGTACTCGTTTTCATCGAACGTTTTGTCAGACAGCGAGGTGGGCGAGATGGTCTCACCTTCGAGAGCTCGCGCCCAATTCAGCATGATCTTCAGCGCGTCGGCAAAGCTGGTGATCTTCAGCTTGTTGATCAAAGCCAGGTTGGGCGAGTAGTCGCGGACAAATTGTCCAAGGTCCTGCGTCGAAAGAAAGGCCGGCCAGGTTTCTGTGCAGGCGCCATAAGCCCCGTAGAGAAAATCACCCGTCTCGAGTCCACTGCGGCAAGCCTCTCTCGCATAGGGCAGGCACTCCTGCATAGGACGCCGCCACAGGGCCACGTGCGCGTGGAACTGCTGATGTATTTTCGCCCGGCGCTTGGCGTCGTTGAAGTGCTCGTTAACCTCTAACGCCAGCCTGCCAAATTCGTACGCGGACTTGTAGTCCTCACGAACCGGTCCCACCGTGATCGCATGCGTCACATATCCGTAGGCTGACTCAGCGACGTTCCCGTGTACCAGCGAGAGACGGACCATTGTTGCCGAGATCAGCCGCGCGAGCACTGGATCGCCCAAAATGTAAGCCGAGGACCAGATGTCTGTGAGCGTGTTCATAACCATTCGGGTCTCGGGGTTGGTCATCATCGGCAGATCGATGAGCGACTCAATGCTGCGCCCGTCTAGTAAGGATTGAATGGACTGAATCTCACTTTCCAGCGCTGCTTCTTTTTCTTCGGCGGAATCAGGAAATGACACGCCGAACAGCGCCAGGCTTTCACGCGCGATGGCGACGGCGTCCCCGTAGCGTGACATGTTCTCGTACTGGACGCTGCGAAGTCGGTAGACTCGGGCCTTATCCAGGCTGGTCATTGCGCGCCCGAGTAGCAAGTCGAATTGCCGGTCCGCCTCGTCAAAGTTGCCGCACAGGTACTGGCACTCGGCGACTTCAACGTTCAATTCGAAAGCAAGCGAGTAATCGGTCGTCCATCGCTCTTCATTAAGAAGGCTCAAACCTGCTTTTAGATAATCCAACGCAGCTTCATAGGCAGTTGATGATTTGGCCTTCTGTCCGGCGCTCAGGTTGATGCGGGCAAGCGTAAGTCGCTCGGCCTCGCCGGCGATCAGGTTCCTGCCGATATTCAAATGGTGAGCGACATCAAAGAGCCTCTCGTCGGTGCGTTCGAGGTCCGCGCGTTCCAACAACGTGCGACCCAAATTTAGATGCACGAGTTGCTTTTCCTCCGTCGGAATCAACGCATACGCTGCTTGCTGCACGCGGTCATGTAGGAACGCGTAGGATTGAGAATTGAGGATTGAGGATTGAAGATTTCCTTCGGTCATCGATCCTTTATCCTCGATCCTCGATCCTCGTTCGGCCACAGCCGTCAGGATCAACCCTTCCTGGATTGCCTCTTTGAGATCGACCGCCGCTTCTTCCGCCGATTGCTGACTGACGATTGCGAGTGTGCTCAGGTCGAATTGGTTCCCGATACACGCGCCTAGCATCAGCGCGTTTTGCGCCTTCGGTGATAGCCGCTGGATCTTCCTGGTCATTAGATCAACGACGTTATCGGTTATCTCGGCGGCGGCGATCGCATCCATTTTGAAAGCCCAGTGACCCTTCTCGTAGTCAAACGCGATCAGCTTCTCGCGCCAGAGCGCCTTCAAGAACTGAATCACGAAGAATGGGTTGCCGCCGGTCTTCTGCCAAACCAGATGCGCCAGCGGCTCACACTCGGCTGGATCGCAATGAAGGGTATCGGTGATCAGCGACATCAAGTCCGTCAGTTCGAGAGGGCGCAGCGACATCTGGTGAAGCCGGACCCCCTCCGTTTCAAGAGCGCCCAGTGCCCGCACCAGCGTATGAGCTGCGTCGACTTCATTGTCGCGATACGCGCCTATCAAGAACAGATGGTGAACGTCCAAGCTCGTGAGCAGTGGCCCGAGAAGATTCAATGTGGCCGAATCCACCCACTGCAGGTCGTCCAGGAAGATCACCAGCGGATGCTCTTTGCCGGCTATCGCGCCGACGAAGTTCTGAAAGACGAGACGAAAACGGTTTTGCGCCTCCGTAGGCGCGAGCCCAGGCGATGCAGTCTGCTTGCCCAGGATCAATTCGATCTCCGGAATGACCTCCGCTATCACGCTTCCATTGACGTCCAGAGCTTCAGAGAGTTTGGACCGCCATGCGTCCAGACGATCTTCGCTTTCGGTCAACAGTTGCTGGATGAAACCTCGAAACGCCTGGATCAGTGCGCCGAACGGCGTGCTGCGAGCAATCTGGTCGAACTTGCCCGCGATGAAATACCCACGCTGTCGAACGATGGGCTTGTACAGCTCTTGAATCAGCGAGGTCTTTCCGATACCTGCATAGCCTGAGACCAGCATCATCGCGGCCGGACCTTCGCACACGCGGTCGAAAGCGGCGAGCAGTTGCTCGACCTCTCGATCTCGTCCATAGAGTTGCTGCGAGATCACGAAATGGTCGGGCACGTCGCGTTGCCCCAGCGGCAATTCACCAATTCGCCCGTGGGCCGCCCATTGCGCCGCGCAGGCTTCGAGGTCTTCTCTGAGACCCAGCGCGCTTTGGTAGCGATGCTCGGCGTTCTTGGAGAGCAGTTTCATTATGATTTCAGAGACTGGTCCAGGAATCTTCGGCTCGATCTCCGAAGGCGCCGACGGAGTCTTGGCGATGTGGCCGTGAATTATTTCGAGCGGGTCATCGGATCTAAACGGACGAACACCGGTCAGCAGCTCATACAACAGTATCCCCAGCGAATAGAAATCAGTTCGGTGATCCGTGGTCCGATTCATGCGTCCAGTCTGCTCAGGCGAAATGTATGGGAGCGCGTCGCTCGACAATCGCTGCGGAAGCAGCCAATGGCTCTCACTTGCGGCTCCGCTGGCAAAGCTGAAATCGGTGAGTTGCGTCTCGCCGGTCGCGGGGTTGAAGACCACATTTCGCGGGTTCAAGTTACGATGAATAATATCCTGGCGGTGGAGCTTTGAGAGAATCGCCGCGAGCTGAATCGCTACCTTGAAGAAGAAATCAAGATCGGCGTGATGCGTTGCAAACTGCGCTTGAAGCGGTGAGCCGCCTCGATCTTCCAGGACCAGGCAACACTGACCGTCCTGGCGAAGCAGTTCGTAAACTCGAGGGACGCCCTCGATGAAAAGCTCGTGAAGAGTCTCGAACTCACGTTCCAGCAATTCAAAAGCAGCCGCGCCCTGGGGATTGCGGCGAGCGGTTTTAAGTAGAACGGGCGTTTGATCTTCGACCCTCCGGCCTCTGCTGAGCGCATACCAATCGTTCCCGTCGAGTTCCTGGATGATCTCGTAATTGGGAATGATCATAGCGCTTTACCGATGGCTGTTATTGCAAACGCCAATGGGATTTGATTCGAAGTGCGGGTTGCTTGCTTTGGGCCTAGCTGTCGCTGGAGCGCTGAGAGCCTCGGCTCACAGCGTACCATCGCGCTTTCCGAACCACACGAATCAAACATTAGCCTCTCCATGGGCGACCTGCGTCAAGGTACGGCATCTCATCCCAGGTACGACCTTCGAGAAGCCGCCCAGCCTTCTTCTTGTTAACACCGCCCCACTGCTTGAAGAAGAAAGGGATTTTGAGGTGCTTGCATTGGTCCCGTATGTCCGACACCCATGAGGGATCCATTTTTCGTGACCCTGGCCCCGATTCTCCACCAAGAATTACCCAATCAATCCCGCTCAAATCCAACCGACGAAGTGGTCCTAGAAGCGGTTCGAGAGAAAGAAACTTCGTTGCCGCCGATGTTTGTCGCAGGTGATCAATCCGGTAGGTATAATCCTCACTCTCCACGCTGACTCCCATCCAGACATTAGTCTCCCAAGGTAGCACTGGGCTCAGTTCGAGTAACCGATCCGATCTTTTGGTCAGTACTTGGAATCGATGCCAAGAGGCGCGCTTCATGACCTCGAACACACGCTGGATGAAGGCGGGCGGCACGTCCTTATGGAATAGGTCGCTCATCGAGTTTACGAAAACCGTCTGCGGCTTTTTCCAGTGCAACGGCAGGTCCAAAGCAGCTTCATGCAGGGTCAGTCGAAACCCGTTGGCGTAGTTTGCTTGCCCCATCGCGCGCAAACGCAACGACATCCGTTCGGCATAGCAATTCTTGCAACCTGGGCTAATCTTGGTGCAACCAGTTAAAGGGTTCCAAGTAGACTCTGTCCATTCAATTGTCGAACCAACTCCCATTATCACCTCCGTGTTGGGAAGGTAACGACCACGTCGTCAGCAAAGGTAACATGGCCTTTGTTCTTCTTGCGGTCAGCTGCGGTTGGGTTCGCGGTGATCGCTCCCTTAGCTTCGAGGCTGATTAAGGCATCCTTGTAGTTCTTCGAAACGTAACGCTTGCCAACGCTATGTTCCTTATAGACCTCTCGCATCTTCAATTTCCGACCGGCAAAGCTGTGTGTGAGCATGCCCTCTAGGTCGTCAAGAGGTCTAAAGAGTTCGAACAGCATTGGATAACGCTCATCGGCCGGGTTGTACCCGAATGACGGGACACCTTGGGCAGCAGACGAACTTTCTGCCGCCATAATATCCTTCATAATCTCATACCCTTTGAAGTGTTTGCTGACGAAGATCAGGTGATGGCTGGTTCGACTCCCTTGCTCATTCTTGAAACAAAAGGGCAGGACATACGTTCCTCCCATTTCCCGCAATGCCTGAACGATTTCCTCCAGAATCGCGAGCTCTCGCTCAGACGGTTTCATGACATTTAGCCGGGCGCGGAGAGCGTCTGCCCGCGGTCTTCCAAAGAGAGCATTCATATGCTCTTCAACGTAGGGGTTGCCAAGGCCCATGTTTATTCGGTTGTAGTTGAAAAAGAAAACGCAATCGCAGCCCCAGTCTTTCAAGACCGAGTTAACTAACCTGAGCGATAGACCCTTATACCCCCACGGGTCCACGAAGAAGAGAGTAGGTACGAACTTCACGCTCTCGAAGGTCTTGACGATTTTTTCTCCGACTTCCGAGGCCTTGACCTGCGGTTCGTACTTGAGGGTCTCAACGCCAGGCAGGTTCCTGAGGGCCGTTTTGAGTGATCGAGCATTTTCAGGATCTGCATCGTTGAAGAATGTGACCAACATCTGGCGCATATCAGGATCTTGAATAGCCCTCTCTAGAACGAGCAAGGGAGTAGATTTCGTACCATCCAGATAGCGCCCCGGCCCAGCAAACAAATCTAAGTAGGCGATCTTGCCGCTATGAGTTCTTGCGGTTGGAATCACTACCTTAGCCCACGCCCAAAAATATTTCGCTACGATAGTCGCTTTTACAATAGATTGCTCCGAACTCTCCTCAAAGAAGTTTTCCATATCGACCCCGTTGAACGGTTGATTGGCAGCTTCCCAGGACGCGACCTACCTTAGGGTAGCGTAGCCGAATCGCGTTGTCACGATTCTAAAGAGCTAGGTTAGCCTCAGCTTCGTTGCCACGACGCTGTTCAAAGGTGTATGAAGAGTGAGCTATAGATTTCGAGAAATTGAATTACACTGAATTCTGAAGTGTAGCGGGTCGATCGCACCCACAGTCGCGTCTGAGTCGGGCTTGGAGTCGGTCAATGCCATCGCGCCGTCAACGCGGCAGTACTTCAGCCGTTCGCTGGCTTAGGCTGTAAACCACGTCAGGCGGCTCTTCTTCGTTCCTCGACGCGCATCGATCGAGCTTCAAGCTTACTTGCAGTTCTCGCCCGATCTTTGGACGCGCAACTGTTAGCGAAAGGTGCAATCCTGCGAGCAACAGCGCTGAGAACAACAGCGCCGGACCGATGATTTCAAGGCCGAGCTTTCGGGCCAGCAAACCGATCACCGCCGGCAGCAACGACTGTCCAAGTACGGCTCCCGCGATCTGAAAGCCTATCCCATTCGCGGTGTGGGCCGGGCCAAGCCGAGCAGGAGTCGACGCGATAAGCGAAGGAAAGACTGGCGCGCTTGCGAGCCCCATCAACCCCAATCCGAAAAAGCTTAGGTGGTTGGTCAGGTTTGACCAGATCAGGCCTGCGCCCAACGCTATGCCGATGGTGCACCAGCGAACGAGCCTGTGCGCGGGAACGAAGCCGGCGATTACTCCTGACAGCAAGCGGCCAGCCGTCAATCCGCCCCAATAAATGCTCACCCACGCGCCGGCGGTCACCATCGAGACGCCGCGCGCTTCAGTGAACAAGCTGTAAGCCCACGTACCGGCGGCTGCTTCGATGCCCGTGTAGACGAAAAAGACCGCAACACTCAACCAAACCGCCGGAAGCTTGAGCGTCTTAATGTTAGAAGCCCGCGTAATCTTCGAGCTGAATGGCGATGCCTTTGAAGAAACCGACGGCCACAATCGGCTCGTCACTAGAAAAGATAGCGCGAGCGCCAGTTGCCAGCCGCCGACCATTGCGTAGCCGCGTTGCCACGAATGTCGCGCGGCCAGCACGCTTGTCATTATCACGGGTCCAGCAGTAGCGCCGAGTCCGTAACACGCGTGCAGCCAGTTCACCATCCGGGCGCTGAATTGGGTCGCGGCGAATGTGTTCAATCCTGCATCGATCGCTCCCGCCCCGAGCCCCGCCACTATTGCAAGCGTGACGATCATCAGCCACGCCGGAGCAATCGCATAGCCGATAAGACTCACTGCCGTCGCCAGACAGCTCAGAGCCAGCAGAGTGCCGACGCTCATCACCGAGAGAAGCCGTCCGCTAATAAAGCTCGACACGAGATAGCCGGCGGGTGAACATCACCAACAGCCAACCTAACGCATCAACCGGCAGATTAAAGTGAGCGCGAATCGAGGGCCACGCGACGCCGATCAGCCCGTCGGGTAGCCCCAGGCTAACGAATGCCAGATAGGCTAGCCCGATCAGCACTAACCCAGACCTACGACGCCGTGTCATCGATCAGCTCATTTCTTCTCAACTCGACCTCGGCAACTGATGCTGGCTCCGTGCAGCGGTGGAGATTGATCACCACTGCGAGCCGTCGGAGTATCAGTCTGAGCTGGCGACCAGCGCGTAACGGGAGGTGTACCATCGCGGCCGACGATCACGTAGTAGTTCTTGTCTTGATATTGAGTCATGGCAATCACCAATCATTCAGCTTTCAGCGTTGGGCGCGTTCCAGCTATGCCCAACCTCATTCGATACAACCCGCTACGAGCGCACAGGTATAGCGTCTTTCCGTCTTCATCACCCCACGCCATGTTGTGCGGATGCTTCGGCGCGATGATCGTTCCAAGGTGCTTGCCTTCCGCCGATATCACCCACAGTCCGCCAGGACCGGAAACGTACAGATTGCCCGCCTGATCGACTTTGATTCCATCAAGCGCGTCTTCGCCGGGGGCGCTCGTCATATCGAAGAAGACTTTGCCATTGGCGAGCGTCCCGTCGGGCTTCGCTTCGTAACGCATCACCACTTTTTTCTTTTCGTCCCAGTTGCCGACGTAGAGATACTTCTCATCGGGCGAGAACGCGATGCCGTTTGGTCCGGTGAAGTCTTTGCTGATCACCTGGAGCTTGCCTTTGTAGAGCGAGAAGACTCCGCTGAACGACAGCTCCTTGCGCGGATCGTCAAAGAACTTCGGCAGGCCAAACGGCGGGTCGGTGAAGTACAGCGTTCCATCCGAGCGATAGACCAGATCGTTCGGGCTGTTGAGCCGTTTGCCTTCGAACTTGTCGGCAAGTACGGTCTCGCTGCCGTCTTTCTCCATCCGCACTACGCGATGATTGCCGTGCTGGTTGATCGTCAACCGGCCTTGCGGATCGAGCGTCAACCCGTTCGAACCTGGTTGGCCGTACTCGGCAATGTCCGCGCCCGAGTACCCGCTGGGCGTGCGAAACACTTCAAGCCGTCCCGCCTCGTTTCCGTTCGGCGTGTACTTGTAGATGATGTTGCTGTTCGGATCGCTGAACAAAAGATGATCCGTCACCCATATTGGACCTTCGGTGAATTTGAATCCTTCGGCGATCTTGAAGATCTTTGGGTTCGGCCCGACGATCGCGTCAATCGCAGGGTCCTTCCTGATGACCTCAACGTTGACTTCACTCGGCGTGATCGCGATGGGACCGCGCGTCGCCGTCTTGAAGAACTCGAGCCGAGCATAGCGCATCCAGATAAAGTTGGTCGGCGGATTCGAGATCGGTCCGTTCATTCCGAACACTGCGAGTTGAATCTGCTGGCCGGGCTTAACCTCACGTCCGATGACCACTCTATTAGGCGCATTCCAACCGCCCACAACCGAGCCGCCCATCTGGCCGCGGTAGCGCGACAGCTCGCCATCGACCCAGACTTCGGCGTAATCATCTAGCGCGGTTTCAAACACTACAGTCGAGCCGGTTGGATCGTAATCGCCGATACGCTCAGGAATCGTGAGCTTTATGCGATACCAGTTGAAGCAGATCCGTCCGGTCGCGCGGCGCTGATCAAGCGTCGTTGCGCCGATTAGCTCCCACTTTGAATCGTCGAAGTCCGCGCCGCCAGCGTGCGGCGTGTAATCGTAAGTCTTGATCGGCGCGCCGGTCGGCTGTTTGTCAGGACCAGGACCTTTGAAGTCGACTTCGATGATCTTTGTGTCGCTGTAACGCCACTGGCCTTTGACGAGCTTTGCGCCAGCATCGGTTGCGAGGTCAATCGACGCCTCGGGTTTGCCATTCGCCGCGCTCGCGGCATCAAGAGCCGAAGCGCCTGACCATCCAAACACTAACGCGATGAGCACTACCGCCGAGAAGAGTAGGATTCGTGATCTCATTTCTCACCTCCCTGAATCGCCGCAGCCGCGGCTGCGGCGCCGACCTTTGCGATGTCTTCATCTTCCTGCGGCGTGTTGCCGCTTACGCCGATAGCCCCGATAACTTTGCCTTCGTAGATAATCGGGACTCCTCCCTGAAGCGGTGTAGCGCCCGGCAAGGCAAGGGCGGCAATGCGCCCGTCACGAACCTGGTCCTCAAAGACCTTGCTTGGCCGGCGGAAGATCGCGGCGGTCCGAGCTTTGCCGATACCAACTTCGACGCTCGCGACCTGCGTGTCATCCAGACGTTCAAGCACCAGCAAATGACCGCCGTCATCAACGACTACTATCACGACCGTCGAGCCTCGCTTGTTGGCCTCGGCTTCGGCTGCCGCCGCGATCCTCTTCGCAACGGCCAGCGTGAGCACTCTCTTAGATGGCAGGTCCGCCTTCGTCGGCAGAGCAGCGAGCGTAAGCATCAGGGCCATTCCGAATATTTTGACGATCTTCATAATCCTTCTCCTGTGACTTCTTTGTTCCACAAACTTCTGTTTGTCGGACATCGCTGCTATCTTGCTTTCACAACGTAGTACAAGAACGGAGCCGACACTTCTTTGAACCAGTGGGGCGTGCCGGCCGGGACGATGATCACATCCCCCTTCACGAGCTTTCGCGTTTCGCCGCCGCTGATCTCTTTGCCGCGAATCTCGTCGTCGGCGATGGTATGAGGCTCTACCAGGGCACCGCCAGTGACAAAGGTCGCCGTACCGTCGAGCACGTAAATTATGTCAGCATCTTTGGTATGCACTTCGCCCAGTCCGGCCTGGTCGCGACGACTCGCGTGAACCATGTACTTGTCGCTTTTATCGAACAGGACAGATCCTTTCGCGAAAGCCGCTGTGACTTTCTCTTTCTCAAAGTATGTGACCGGCGCCAAGGCCATCTCCGGGTTGTTAAAAGCGTTCGCGCCTGCGATTGCCAGTTCCTCGTCTTGCTGCGCGCTTGCTGCGCCGCTCACTCCCACGCCTCCGACGATCTGTCCCTCGACCACGATCGGGATGCCGCCTTGGAGCGGCGTAAAGAAGGCATCCGGCAACGCAACCATTGCGGTGCGCCCGTTCTTGATGATGTCTTCGAAGACCTTGGTCGGTTTTTTGAACAACACTGAGGTTCTTGCTTTTCCAATCGAGATGTTGGCGCCGGCTGCGAATGTCCCGTCCAGGCGCTCAAGCGCCATCAGGTTTCCGCCGTCATCGACAACCGCGATGACGCCTCCCGGCGCGTTTAGCTTCTTTGCTTCCGCGACTGCGGCGGCGATGACTTTCCGGGCGCCGTCGATCGTGAGCGTTTTCTTTTCCATTACCTGCGCGCGCGCCGTGATTGCCACCGTCAGCAGGGCGACCAGCGCGGCTATGTTTCGTGTTATGCGTTTCATGAGTTCATCCTCCGTGATATGTCCAACATTCAGTCCGTCAAAGAATATTGAAAGCCGACACGGCGAGGTCCGAGTCTTGTCGGACCTCGCGGCCGTGCGGCGCCAACTACATTTTCTCTTCCGGTGTGATCGTCACGCGGAACAGCTCACCGGTCTTGTTGACCCAGATTGAGTTCTTCACTTTGTGCACGACACCGTTCTCATCTTCGCCGGTATTTGGACCTTTCTGGCGCGGGCCTTGATTCGGGCCAATGCCAATCTCCTCGTCCTTCTCGGTCCCTGCATCCCAGAGAATCAGTTTCGAAGTCACGTCGCCGCTGATTGGTTTGTTTCCGTCGAACAAGTGAATGCCGTCGGCGTCGAACGCGTAGAACCAGTCGTTGGACTGCCCGAACATCGTCGTCAGCGAGAGCTTCATTCCAGGCTCTGCCATGAAGCTGAACTCATAGGCGCCGCCGGGACCAATCGGACCAGGGGCGGTCGCGCCCACGGGCGTATTGAAGACTCCGTGTAGCATTTGATTGTGGTAATGCTCCAGGTACTTGATCAGACCTTCGGGGCTGCCGTCTTCGGCTTGCATCTCGAGACCGTTGACAGAAGCCTTACCGCCCACCTTGAGAAGCCTCACATCCAGCTTGTTGTGTACGACCCACATTCCGGGTGAAAGGGCGAACGGGAACTTTGCGCCGTTGGAGGCGGTGAACCCGTCTTTGCTAGAGATGTTTTCGATCCGAACCGTGAACCTGACCTCTTTGCCGTTGCCGGGACCGGCGGCCAGGGCCGACAGTTGGAAGCCGGCGAGAATCGCAATCAGGCCCAGCGAAAAAATGCGTCGTTGCATGGTGAATTCTCCTTACGTGAGTTGTCTTTCTTGAGACGGCGCGCTCGCCGTGTCATTCAGCAGCTCGCCAAAGTTGCATCGAAAGATGCAGCGTTTTGTGTTGTGGTGATGCAGCTTGGCGCAGAACACGCGGTGTTCGCCCTTGAGCCGCAGATAAACCTCCGCCGCCAGCAGCATTCCTATTGGCGGCGCAGTGAAGTAAATCCAAAGCGCTGTCCAGACTCCCGCCGGTGCGGCAGAGCCTAGAGTCCGCGCAGGGTTCATACTCATCCCCGAAAGCGGCGCTTCGATGCTGATGTAAGTCATTACCAGCGCGCCTACGAACAACCCGGTGTAGCGCGCAAGGCGTTCAACGTTCGACACGCGCAACACGACGGAGATTAGAATAAATGTGATCAAGACCTCGGCGGCGAACGCGACCACGTCACCACTCGGTCCTGGCGTCGTCGCGACGTAGTTGACGTTTGGGTGCGCGATCAAACCCCCAAACATGATTTGCGAGATCAGCACCCCTGCGACGCCGCCCGCGAACTGAGATAGCGAGTAAAAGACCGCGTCCCACGTTTCGAGCTTTCCAAGCCGCCAAAAGGTCAGCGTCGTCGCGGGGTTCAGGTGCGAGCCGGAACGTTTGCCCCACGGCGAATAAATGTTGATGATCGCCGTCGCTCCCATCGCCGCGCCGAACAACACGCGTCTGAGCGTCGCATCCTGGATCATCTGGCGAACTGGCGAGGAGGGATGTTCAAGGACAACGCCGACCGAACACGCCGAAACCATGAACACCCCGAGCCCAAAAGCTTCCATCAGGTACTCGGGCCAGTGACGCCACAAGGCGTCGATCGCCCTAGTCGGGATCGTCAAAGTTCGTTCATTCATCGTCGCTGTACTCATTGTTCAACTCGCGTTATGACTGTATTGCGAATTCTCCATCCGCTCCTCGCACACTGTTTCAATGATCATTGATCGGAGAAATATTCCCCCTGGCTCCAGGTAGGATTCGCTGCCGACGAGTGTGGATGGGAGAAGCGGCGCTAGCTTAAAGGACGGAGACGACAGGAGTGTGAAGGTTGGTAGGAAGTGGAGGAGGGCTGTGCTTTGGTAGCGGACTCTTGATAGACACAGTCTGTCAAACCGCTGGCATCCCCTAGCAGACAGCTAAGCTGCAGCGTCAATGGCTGCGAGTAGCTCCGACTCGAATCTGATGAACGCGCTTACCTCGTCGGGCGTGCGCGGATGAACCTCGGGAACGATGACTCGGCCGTACATGTCCACCTCAAAGCCGTGCAGCTCGCTTCGGCTGTAGTGCCTTTGTTCGATAAGTCCGGGTAAGCTCGTTTTTTCTGCGCTCATCATTGTTAGGTCCCTCCGGAGTCACGAGATATGCAGGATCGAATTAAAGCCGCCATATTCGTCTGGCTCCTTCATCGCATTCGCAGGGTCTTCGATCCATCGCTCGCCATTCACAATTAGCTTGTAGCGGTAGCGGCCCGGCTGGAGAAGGTCGATCTGTGCGCGCCAGACGCCGTCACCATTCCTCTCACATTGAGTCGCCGTTGAGATCCATCCATTGAAGTCACCAGCCAGCGCGACGCTCTCGGCTGCGTCATTGTGATAGGTAAACTCGAGCTTGCTGCTGTTCACCCTTGGCGGACAGAAGAATATGGCCTCGCGTTCGTGTCGCTCGCGCGCCGCTTCTTCAACCGCGCGGCTCGCGTTGAGCACGCCGAAGCCTTGACGCATCGCGGGCGCTCCCTGAATTCGATCAGCGGTCGATATCAGGATGTGCTTGACCGCGGCAGGGCCGAGGCGTGGATTTGCTTCGAGCATCTGCGCAACCACCGAAGCAACGATCGGCGCAGCGAATGAGGTCCCGGCCACGTGCTGATAATGGGTCGCTACTATGTTGTTCTCGTGTAGGAGCCTTTCAACCTCAGCCCGGATTGTCCCGATAGGTAACTGGCGCCTCGATTCGTTGAGTCCAGCGCGCTTCCACAGCTCGACGCCACTCTTCTTTGAATTACCGGAGGGTCGCGCAATCTGTTCGAGCAAATAGTCCGGGGCCGACGCAAGTTGCGAGAGCGCTTCCGCTCTATCGTAAACATCCGTGCCTGGGAGAATCGGCGCAGCAACCCACATCGCGGGAGCTATGATCTCGGGTTTGATGATGCCGTCAGCGGTCGGCCCGTAGCTTGAACAGTAAAGCTCGAGAGCGCCTTCGAGCTGGTTGTTGTCGTGATAGCCGCCAACGGTTATCACGGCTGGCGAGTTCGCGGGCGGCACGGTGCGATGATCCTCATTGCAGCCGCTGTTGCCTGCCGCGACAACGACGATAATGCCGGCTTTGACTGCGTCTTCTGCGGCTTGATCGACAGCATTCGTCGTGTAGGAAACGTCCTGATCGCCGCCCAGCGAGATGCTCACGATCCGAATGTTGAAGCGCGCTTTGTTCTCTATGACCCATCGCAGCCCGCGCTCGATGTTCGGCTCCGTGATCTTTCCGTTTTCGCTGACCTTTACCAATACCAAGTGAGCCTCGGACGCGAGCCCTCGATAGATACCGTCTGACAGGTAGCCGTTACCCGCGGCGGCAACTGAAGTCATCGTGCCGTGCCAGTCCGACTCGTCCTTGGTCCTGTCAGGATTGAGCGTCGCGCCGGGCTGCTTGATATCGTGGTAGGCGACGATGCGGTTCGCGGGCTGAGTCAGATCAGGATGCGGGTAGAAGCCCGAGTCAAGAAAAGCGATTGTCACGCCGCGCGCGGTGCGTTCCGGGTCAACGCCCAGTCGCAACACGGTCGGCACCACCGCAAAGCGATTCTCGGAGTGACTGTGTTCATGTTCACGATCTGTAGCGTTGACCATGCTATTCATCCAACCAGCCGACACTGTATTCTTGTGGGGCTCCTCGATAGGCGTCCCGCCCGTCCAGACCTGATAATGCGCGTTGGGAGCACGCCAGAACGTAATCCGGCGAGAGAGCCGCTTGCGAAAGGCCGACTTGCTTACCTGATTGGAATCGTCCCGTTCGGGGCATCGTCGGACCTATTCTCATGATCTAACTCCATGCTCGGCCCGCGCCCCTCACGGTATCAGCACGAGCTTGCCGGTTGTGCTCCGCCCTTCCAGCGCCCGATGCGCTTCTCCCGCCCGCTCCAGCGGATACGTCCCGCCGATCGTGACCTTGAGCTGGCCGCCCACGGCGAGCTCGAACATCTCCGCGAGCCCCGTCCTGAGGCGCTCCGGCGTCAGGAGGGGCGCGAAGGCGAAGCCAGTCACCGACTGGTTCTTGAAAATGAGGCCAAGCAGCTCCGGCACGCCCAATTGGAATTCCTGGATGTTGAGCGCCCCATAGACGACGAGTTGGCCCAGGGGTGCCAGCGCATCGAGGCTCGCCCTTGTCACCGCGCCGCCAACGGATTCGTAGATGATGTCGGGCGCGGCTCCACCGCTTGCGGCGCGCGCCTGCTCGACCCAGTCCGCCTTGGTGTAGTTGACGCCGACGTCGGCGCCGAGTGAACGAGCGAAGTCGAGCTTCTTGGCTGTGCTCGCGGCGGCGATCACCGTCTTCGCCCGCGCGCGTTTGGCGAGCTGGACGAGAAGCGTGCCGACCCCGCCCGCGGCAGCGGTGACGAGCACTGCCTTGCCTCTCGGAGGTGCCTGCTTGGTGAGATAGAGGGCGGTGAGCCCCTGGATCATCAGCGCCGTCGCGTCCTCGAACGGCAGCGCATCGGGCAGCGGGACGACGAGGCCTGCCTCGATCAATACATGGTCCGCATAGCCGCCGAAGTATGAGCCCGCAGCGAACAGAGGAGCCGCGACGCGCGCGCCGACCGCCAGCCCGCCAACGCCGTCTGCGAAGCTTTCGATCGTGCCGGCGACCTCCGTGCCCAGGACAGCCGGAAGTTCGGGCGTCACCGCATACCGGTTCTCGCGCATGAGCGTCTCGGCGAAGTTAATGCCTGCTGCGCGGACCTGCACGAGCACCTGGCCGGGGCCAGGCGTCGGCGTGGGGTTTTCGACGACCTCGAAGACCTCGGGTCCGCCAAAGCGGTTAATCTGGACAGATCTCATCGTTTGCCTCCCATGCTGGAGGACGAGCTTATATTGCGATGGGCGGTCGAACCGCCACCAAGCAGCAAACCGATTTCTTGCCTCTGCGCCGGTGCGGTTGCGGCGCATCCCAAAATAAGCGTCACCATAAACGGAGATTTCAAATTCATCATCATTCCCCTCTGTTGTTATCCCAGGCGCCACGCAATCTATTCCTGGAAAGACTATCCGGGTTTTCACTCAGTGTTCTGCGCCAAACCTAACTTGCCCGGAAGGTGAGTTCGGCGCCGGATCCGGCAAAGCCACGAGGTCAGGAATAAAAGACTTGTTCCGGGTGATTACTTGAGTGGGGACGCTCTTTCCGTATGCGGAGGCCTAATGCATTCCTCTCGCCAAACAAGGACAGGCGTTCCCAGGTATAAAAAACGACAAGGAGTTAGCTATGAAGAACAGCAAGTGGAGCTTGAGCGCTGCGTTGTTATGCGTGATGACAGCTATCGTCGCTTTTGCTGACGTGAAAAGCAAAAGCATAACTCTGTCTACGAATGTCAGCGTAAACGGCGCCAAGGTAAAGGCAGGTATGTACAAAGTTGAGTTTGACTCAGAAACGAACGAATTGAGTTTCTTCAAGAACAACAAAGTCATTGCCAAATCAACAGCTCATACGGAGCGGGCGGCGAGGAAGGCGGAGGGAACTCGCATCGAAACCACTCAGAAGGGTAACGACCGCGTACTCACCAGTATTACTTTCGGGGGTAAAGACGAGCGCATAGTTCTTAGCGAGGCTAAGGGCGACGCTGGCTCGATGCAATGACGTGGTATCGGGCCTAATTTAGGTCCCTAGAAGAGCTGTTTGTAATCGACTGCGAGCGTCGCTCGATGTCAAATTTCCTGACACGAGCGACGCCCTCAGGATCTTTCGTTTTACTTTGTTCCATCTAGTCTCCCGGGACCTAACTGCCTCCCGAATGACTCCAGTCGGTCGCGAGCCGGTCGTTGGGTAGTGGCTCTTGAACACTCTTTTTTATTGTCGACCATTCACTCTTCCACAATTATTTCTTCTCGCTGCTCAACGCCCTTAGGATGTTCTCATAGCTCTTGTTTATCTGGGGAGGGAAAGGAGCCGCCAGCTTAATTACCAGATGCTTCCAGGCCTGGAGCATAAACACCATACCAAGGTCAAAATGACTTCCTTTGCTCGCCGTATCCCAAATAACGTGTTACCTCGTCACACTCCAACAACGCCTGGCGGTTCGCCTCATTAATCCTTAACCCAATGCCATCATCAGTCTGGTCAACATCCCTTGGCGGGTAATGTACTTTGATTCCCTGCTGTTCCAGCTCTTCAACATACTCAGCGGCGAATTGCCTTTGTTGTGGGCTACAATTACGCACCGGACATATGAGATACACTTTGATGATGATTCCTCCTCTCCTGTTAATCCACTTGACTTCGGATGTGCGTTTCGGCTTCTCTCGCAGATAGATGACGCGCTACCGGTAGTTCTCTTCCGGTTTGTCTGTGAATCGGTCGCGGCTAAAGGGGTTATCGCGTCCAAGAGAGCCAGCCCTTGAGCAATTTCTTGATCAAGGGGGTGAGCCGTGTGCGGTTGTACGCGTCCCCCGCTTTCCTGACGGCGCCGGCCTGAGTGGGATACGGATGAATAACGCCGGCCATGCTGCCCAGCCCGATGTTTTTGACCATCGCAAGCGTGATCTCGGTTATCATCTCTCCCGCATGGCGCGCCACGATCGTTGCGCCCAGGATCTTGTCGCTGCCTTTCTTTACATGAATCTTGACTAAGCCTTCCGCGTCTCCGTCTGTGATTGCGCGGTCAACATCGCTCATCCGTATGACGAACGTGTCCACTCCAATTCCTCTCTCGTGGGCATCGCGCTCATACATTCCGACATGAGCAATCTCTGGGTCAGTATAAGTGCACCAGGGAATCTTGAGCGCGCTCAATTTCTTTCGACCCCAGAAGAGCGCGTTCTGAATCACAATGCGCGCGGCAGAATCTGCCGCGTGCGTGAATTGGTACTGCATGCAGACGTCTCCAGCCGCTTAGACTCTGGGGTTAGTTGTCTGCAATTGATCGTTGATTCTGACACCCTTTTTGTTGTGCTCGACGCCCGCCGCTTCGAGGTTCAATCCTTCAACGTTTGGAGCGCGTCCTACGCCTGCCAGAATCGCATCCACATTGACGACCTCAGTTCTACCCTCAGTTTCAATGTGGACAAGGTTTTCTTTGCCGAGGAGCGTGACACTCTTGACCGTCGTGTCTAACTTAACGCGGATGCCGTCGAGTTGCAAAGCACGGCCGAGAATGCTTGCGGCGTCCGGGTCCTCGCGTGGGAGGATCTGCGGTCCCCTGACCACGACCGAGACTTCCGAGCCCAATCGAGAGAACGCCTGCGCCATCTCGCAACCCAAAGGCCCGCCGCCGATGACCATCAAGCGCCGCGGCCGCTCTGTAAGATTGAAAACCGTCTCATTGGTGAGAAAGCCTGCTTCGGCCAATCCTTCGATAGGCGGCCTGACTGCTCGCGCTCCGGTTGCGATAACGGCCTTCTTGAATCGCAAACTCCTCTCCCTGCTTCAATCGTGTCGCGCCCCGTGAATCGGCCTTCTCCCAGAAAGACATCCACGCCTAACTCCCGGAAGCGGCTGGCCGAATCGTGATGGCTAATCTCAACTCGAAGCCGTCTCATCCGCTCCATAACGGCTGCGAAGTCTACGCCTGTTCCTTCGGGAATTCGCACGCCAAACCGATGAGCGTCACGAACATCGGCGTATGCACGAGCGGAACGTAAGCGCGCTTTTGAAGGTACACACCCCGTGTTGAGGCAATCGCCCCCCATCAGATCTCGCTCGACCAGCGCAACCTTCGCTCCAAGTCCGGCTGCGCCGGCCGCGCTCACAAACCCCGCCGTCCCTGCTCCAATTACCACGAGGTTATAACGGGGCGCAGGCTCAGGATTCTGCCAATTCGGCGGCCGAACATTGGAAACAGGCTCACGGTTGTGCTCGTCTCTTGGAAGCACTTCGGCGAGATCATAAATGAAAGAAGGCGTCTCAGTTTAAGCACTATTCACCTCCGCCGCCGTCTCTTTTTCTTTCAGTCTTCGCCGAGCGTAGCTTCACGAAGCTGTCTTTAGTAATCATCGAGCCGGGATAGCGCTCGTTGATGGTTTGCCACAAACCCGGACGCAGTTGCAAACCCGTCTTTCTCGGATCAGAAGCTTGAAATGAACCTTTTGCTTCTGAGATAGCAGCCCGGTTCGCGATGCGCTCATTGGCTTCCATCATGAATCCACTCTACTCTCCAGATTTCTTGATCAAGTGAAAATGCAAATGGAAATAGAGCAATGCGAGCGTTGAGTCATCATGCCTGAGAACGCTTTCAATGAGCGCAAGATCGGCAGGCCCGTAGCGCAGCAGGATTTTGACAGCTTCGATCTAGGACTTATCAATTTCTTTTTTGCCTGTCGCCTCGTTGTCGTCGCCGAGGTGCAGTCGAACGAAACGAATTAGCTTTTCCGTGTCGCCCGCTGCCGCAGCTTCTTTCAAGTATGGAAGTGACATCTGCTCTCTCCTGACATCTGCTGTCTCTATGTTTGCGCAAACAGGGATAAGCGAGAGCGCCTTATTGATTAGCGCTCTCGCATATCTTAAAGCAGCGACGCCTTACTGTTTAGCTGCATCTCCCGCGCAGCACGGCGCGGCAGGTACGCAGCAACTGGCGCCGGATACGCAGCAACCCGAAGCCGATTCCATCTTCGATTGCGAGGTAGTGGCCGCGAACACGCCTCCGGCTAATGTAAGCACGAGGCCGAGAGCAAATAGTTTTACCCTTTTCATTCAAGTGTCTCCTGATTTTTAGAAAGTTGTGGTTGAGCCGTTGAAAAGAATCACCGGCAGTGGGCGCGCCAATAGCTCGTTAGATCAGAAAGACACAGCAGCGCTGATAGGTGCGCCCTTTGTCAGGCAGTCGTAAGGTTCCAGCCTCCTTCCCAAGAGATAATGGGATAGAGACTGCCGGCGCAAAGGGCGCACGATCAACAACGCGCGACTTGCTATCCTGGTCGGAAAGCTGATCCATCGGCTGACAGCACGAGATCGTGGTCGTCGGAAAAGACGGCCAGGCTCCGCGCGTCTTGTCGTGACCTCCTTTCGATGACCTGCAGCAACTGTGTGTCGAGCGAGATGGGCACGATGAAGTAACCGCGCTCGCGGAGATATTAGCCATTTCCGATCTGCTTCGTTCGCCTTCCAAAGCAGATGTCTGATCCACGGCGCAACTCGCTAAACAACACACATGACTTACCCAGAGCGCGAGGGCAAGGGCAACCTGGAGGCGAATCATCTTCTCTATGGATGTTGGCGATGCGCGCATGGCTGGATGAATACCTCTTCGATCCGCAATGTAATTGTCGGCGGACTATTTCTTGACAAGATGCGGCCAGTTTTCGTCTCCTTTTTTGGTAAGACTGGGAGTGTCTTTCTCCCACATCTTTTGCACATCCTTGTTGTAATTGAGATAGAGCTTGCCTTCAACAATCTTCCACGTTGCCAGGTCACCCGGGGCAGTGTATCCGTGACCAACCGCCCAGGCTCAGTACCCTCCGTATAGCGGCGCGTATTTCTCAGGGGCGCTCGCAAAGAGGTCGCGGCTAGCCGCGCTCGTGAAATACCATTTTGAGTTCATCCATTCGTGGACAAATTCATCGCTGCCTTTCACAGCTTGACCGTCCTGAAAATAGGCGACTGTATCGTAACCTTTGAGCGCCATGCCGTCACAAGTCTTGTTGATCGGTTCTGCCGCCGGCTTCTGGTAGCCGACACACACACACAACCAAAGCGGCGACTACGACGAGAAGAAGACCTATAGAAGCTTTCCCCATCAAACGCTTCATGTTTACCTCCGGAGCTTTCTAGGCGCCCCCGCCCTGCGCTCGGGGAGGGTGCTTCTATCTAAATCACTTGCAGTATTTGCTTCTCGTCTTGCTTAGTAAGCGCTCGAGAAGCAATGTTTGGAGCCGCCCAGACATGGCATATCTATGTAGCGCAGCTTTTGCCCTGCGACGCATGACTACGCAGATGACAGCCTGCGCCGCTCCAAACATCGCGCCTCACCCAACATTTCATACCAGTCTCAGGACTCATTCATACCAGCGCGCGCTCAGAGCAAATCAATGTCACTCTCCCGCCAGTCTGATGGCTGATGCGCCAAGCACTCGCCGGCTCTCGCGCTCCTGCACAAACACGACAGCGCGCAGGTTCTCGCGCCGCCACCCGTTTACAAGGTTGGCCGTGGCCTCCGCGTTGAACGCGGTTCCTTCCGTCGGACTCATTCGTCCGATAACAGTTAGGCGGCGCACGACTGCAGTGTGTTTTAATAAGCGACCGCCGTTTTCTCCTCGCAATACGTTCGAGCGCAGGTTGTCTTCAGTAATCGCAAGCAACACTTCAACTGTGTCACCGCCCCCGACCGGCGGTGTATTCTCTACGCGGACCTGCAATGGCACAGTGCCTGCCCTTCCTTCAGATGAATCACCAACTCGCGTGATTTGCACTGTCGCTTTCGCGGCTTGAGCAGCCTTCATAATTGCGTCGCGCGCTTTGCCCATATTGCTGCCGACGAACTCAGCCTGGCCGTCAACAATCATCTGAGGCGTGTAATTGCCGTCGATCCTGAATGCATCGGCGTACTGGCCTTGCCGCCTGCTGAAGTCAGCTGACGAGTATGGATCTGACCATCCGAGCCGGTTCCAATAATCTACATGCTCACTGAGCGCTATGACTTCCGCGCCCGGCACAGGCTGCATCTTATCGAGCCGCGAGAGCACTTCATCTGCGGGCGGGCAGCTCGAACATCCTTCGGAGGTGAATAATTCAATGAGTACAGGCGAGCGGCTGCCTCCCGGAGGCCCAAATGACCGCTCACCTTCTGCGTCTGGAGAAATGACCTGAGTCTGGCGAACGATCGCAGCAGCAAAAAATAGCAATCCAACGATCGCAAGCATCGAGACGATTCGAGATTTCATACTCACTCCGTTTAGTCTGGCTCCATCAGGTTACGGATCCCAGCGCCTTATCGCGTCATAGTGATTATTTGTCTTCGCTATTTGTAATCGTCGGGTCGCCGAATTTATTTCCACGCGGGCGTTGATTCACATTCGACTAGAAGCAATCTCTAAGGCGGCCCCTTAAGGCTTTTCTGAGACGAGCAATCAGAATCAAAGGCTCAGCAGGAATAAAAGAAGCGCAAGTCGGATTCAACCATTAGGACAGTTAAGTGAATCCAGCGGGGTAATATTGTTTCAATCGGACTCGTCATTGCGCATCCATGAATTTGAGTTGGAAGCCTTGCCTCACCTCGACTCTCTGATGAGAGCAGCAGGACGGGTGTCCCGTGGCCGGTCCGACGCTGAAGATGTTGTGCAGGAGACTTACCTGCGGGCCTGGAAGTACTATAGCTCGTTCGAGTCTGGTTCGAATTGTCGAGCGTGGTTATTTAGCATCATGTTTAACGTGATAAACGGTAGGAAAGGCAAGGAAGCCAAGCAGCCGGAGACTCCTCTGGGTGACGACGAGATAACCGACTACCAGCAAAGCAACGTTGTAGTAGCGTTCGATCCGATCAAGCAAATTCAGGGTCGGGAGGTGCTCGAAGCGACAAGTCTATTACACACAGAGCAGCGTTCCGTGCTGTGGCTGGTCGCGGTGGAAGAGTTCTCCTACAAGGAGGCTGCGGAGATTCTCGACATTCCAATCGGCACGGTGATGTCTAGGTTGCACCGCGCCCGCCGTGAGCTTCGCAGGTTATTAATGGCAGAACGGGCTAGCGGTACAAGCGGTTGAGCTTCAAGCAGATGGGTGGGTAGAATTCATGAATTGCAGTGACGTAAGAAAGATCATTCAGTTCTACATGGACAACGAGCTTGATGCTCGCAACACGCTCGAAGCGCAGATTCATTTAGAGACCTGCTCGGCTTGTTCGAAGTTGCTTGAAGCATACTCAGAGCAGGACCGACTGTTAAGAGATTTCGCTCGCGCCGAAACAGCCAACCATCAAGAAGTCCGTGAAAATATTCTCGCCGCCATTCGCAATCAACCTCTTAGAGCGCAGCATCCTCTGTTCGCGCGGCGGTTGTTGAGGCGCGTTGCTGCCGTAGCAGCGATCGCAGCGTTTGCAGCCTTATTGTTAATGCGCAGCGGGTCGTTGCCGGGATTGAACGAAAAAGTCTATGCCGAGGCCGCTTCAGACCATGCCGAACATTGCACCCTCGCTAAGCTGACTACGGCAATAACCAATGGCAACGAGATAGACAGGATGGTTGCCGAGTATGGCCATCTGAAAAAAAGGCCGGACCTGTCAGCCTACGGATATTCCGGACCTCGCGCAAAGGTTTGCCCGGTGACCGGCGGAAAGATTCTGCATCTGATCTTTCATAACTCGGAAGAGAAACCGATCTCAGTCTTCATGCGCCTCCACCGCGATCAGGATCAGATCAGCGACCAATTGAACGAAAAGCGGGAAAACGGTTACAGCGTGACTGCCGTCTGTCGCTCAGGCGTTGACGTGCTTGTCGTCACATCTTTGGATGACAAGCAAACGTCAATAATACTTCAAGCGGTTGTCGCGCAAATGTAATGCACCAGCTTAGAGCGATAGCGCGACTAAAGGGGACAAATTCATGCCGAGTTGGAAAAGTCATTCGCGAATACGGCTTGCCACATTCGCTCTGTTGCTAGCCTTCGCGCTGCCGTTCTCTCCATCTCTCATCGACACCCTAGCAGCGCACACAGCTTCGTCGCCGCCTTCCGAAGGGCAATACAAGATCAGTGCGCGCGAGAGCCGCTTCATCGTGCGCGCGTTTGCGGGCGGCTTACTTTCGGCCCTCGCGCACGACCACACCATCGCTATCCGGGAGTTTAGCGGTGAAGCGCGCTTCACTTTCGTTACGGTCGAACCAGCCTCGCTGCAACTGACGATCAAGGCCGATTCACTCGAGGTAATGGATAAGGTAAGCGAAGGCGACCGCAACAGGATTGAGGACACCATGCGCAGCGAAGTGCTGGAAGTCGATAGGTATCCCGAGATCGTGTTTCGCAGCACGAGCGTGTCGGCGAGCCTGATTGACGGGGCGAAGCATCAGACGAAAATCACCGGCGAGCTCACGCTGCACGGCGTGACGCGCCCGCTCACAATGGACGCCAGTGTCACCTTTTACGAAGCCAGCCTGCGCGCGCAAGGCCAGTTCGTGCTGCGCCAGAGCGACTTCGGCATCAAGCCCGTCTCAGTCGCCGGAGGCACGGTCAAGGTCAAAAACGAGTTGAAGTTTTCGTTCGACATCGTGGCCAATCGCTAAACGACAAGCAATGCAATTGCCCGCTTTGTAACCGCATAGCCGATCACCACTGAATCAGGAGAATTGATGATGAAGCTGAAGTTTGCCTTTATGCTAATGTTGATCTTGGGAAGCGCCGCAACCGCAGCGGCCCAGAAGCAGGAAGTCGGTTTGCTGCTTGGCGGTGTCTTAACCGGCGACCGCGACATAAGCTCACCGCCCGGCGGCTCCCTGCAGATCTCGACGGGGCTGACCTACTACGCCAACTATGCAGTACGCCTGACAGATTTGAAGGCGGTATCGATACACTTCGAGGTGCCGTTTGCGGCGACTCCCAGCACTGACATCCGCTCGTCCAGCGCAACCGTGCCGCGCAACTACGCCTCGCTATTCATCACGCCTGGACTGAAGTTCAAGTTCCTGCCCGGCGCGCGTCTATCGCCCTACGCCGCCATCGGCGGCGGCTTCGGACGGTTCGCCGAGAGCGATTTCCGAGTTGATAATCAACCCAACACCGGACCGCGTGGAACCAACCGCGGCGTCTTCGATTACGGCGGCGGCGTTGATGTGCGATTCGTTCGCTGGTTGAGTCTGCGCGGCGAAGTGCGCGATTTCTACGCGGACACACCGAATTTCAATGTGACGGTTTCTGGCGGCCGTCAGCACAACGTCCTGTCAGCGGGCGGGATCGTGCTGCATTTCTAGTAACAGCCGCGGTGTGACGCGATCAACGGCTTAACGACCATTTCACACGCCGTTCGTGCCGCCTCCCGCCCGCGCTACGCTCTCCACGGTCTCAATCTCGCGCTGAGATTCTTGATCCCTCTGGGAATAATCCACATTCGATGAAGATTTCAAGGAATGAGAACGAAATGATAGAGTCGCATCGAAGCCGCGCTTGCTCATCGTGTGAATAACAAGCGCCCGAGTCGTTGATCGCTAAAGCCCGAGTTGTATGACGAAACGCCTTGAGAAGAAGCATCCACTCGCTATCCGCTGGTTTCACTGGATCAACTTTCCTGTGCTTTCGGTGATGATCTGGAGCGGGCTGTTGATCTACTGGGCAAACGACGTTTACCGCGTGGGGTTCGGTAGCCTCACACTGCTCAAGTTTTTTCCGAAGAGTTTCTACGACGCTTTTCATATTGACCATCGCCTGGCAGAAGGCATGGGATACCATTTTCTCTTCATATGGGCTTTCGCCATCAACGGCCTCCTCTACGTTCTATACACAGCTTTTTCCGGCGAGTGGCGCTACCTGCTTCCGAACCGCCGCTCCTTTCGCGAAGCCATTCAGGTATTGCTGCACGAACTTCATCTAAGCCGAGTCGAGCTGCCACCGCAAAAGTTCAACGGGGCGCAGCAAATTGCTTATACGAGCATCATCCTCATGGGCGTAGGGTCGCTTGCGACGGGATTGTCCATATACAAGCCGACCCAGTTCGCCTGGTTAAGCTCGCTTTTGGGCGGCTACCAGTGGGCACGCGTTGAGCACTTTTGGTTGACGATTGGTTACGTGCTTTTCTTCATCGTCCATGTCGGCCAGGTGCTCAAGGCTGGCTGGAACAATTTCCGCGCAATGGTCACCGGCTACGAAGTAGTTTCAGTTAAGGAAGCAAGCATTGAAGGAGAATAGCGAACAAACACAGGAGCCTCTGCGCGAAGGCGAGCGAGAGGACTTCTCCTCGGATGAGGCCCATGGCACAGAAACCACTCTCGGTTCGCCTCGAGCTGGCCTTGCCGCGGACGAGAAAGCAGCATCGGACGAAACGATCAAACGGGAGATGCGCGGCAAATCGCGCCGTAGCTTTTTGGTCGGGGGACTTTCGATTTTGGCCGGGTTCGAAGGCTGGCGCTGGCTGGTTACGAGGCGCGAAGACGAGGGGATAATCTGGCCGCTGCGCCGCGGTCTGGAAATCAACGAGCAGGTGACCCGCGATTATTTCAAGGGGTCTCGCCTCGCGGCGACTTTCCCGCGAGAGTTGGCACACGAGCCTCGCGTCAACGGCGATGAAGGAATGGATGAGGATTTCGATCCTGTGGATTGGAAGCTGCGCGTGATGGGACTGGCTGAACCGGCCGAGGCCTTTGCGAGCGCGGCCTCACAAACAGGCTCGAATGACGCGGATGAATCTGATGGCAATGACGACGATAGCTCTGCCAGCGCGTCAGAAGACTCGGATGTCTTGTCGCTCACGCTTGACGACATCAAGGCGTTGGCGCGCGCGGAAATTGTAACGGAGTTGAAATGCATTGAAGGCTGGAGCACGGTGGTGCATTGGGCAGGGGCGCGCTTCGCAGACTTTGCCGCTAGATATAGGCCAGCCACGCGCAACGGGCGCGCGCCCGATGTGCGGAACAAGCCACAAGATCTGGTCGGTTACGTCAGTATCGAAACGCCCGGTGGTGGTTACTACGTCGGGCTGGACATGGAGAGCGCGCTGCAGCCGCAGACGCTGCTCCGTTACGAGATGAACGGAGAGCCTCTGACTTTGGAGCACGGCGCGCCGCTGCGCCTGGTCATCCCTGTCAAATACGGCATCAAGAACATCAAGCGAATCGGAATGATCCGGTTTACTGATAAGCGCCCGGCAGACTTCTGGGCCGAGCGAGGTTACGACTGGTATGCGGGGCATCGATTTCAAGCGCGGGAGTATGAGCGACAAGAAATCAGCCCCGATTGAGCAACTGGATTGTCGGCAATCGTTTGCTCGTTGCTTTCGGGTCTTTTGCGCCGATAAGTTCGTCGCGTGATCAATAACTAAATTCGAAAAGGAGAATTCACCAATGTTGAAACGATTAAACGCGCTACTCGCCACTTTGGGATTGCTCATCACCCTTACGGTCATGCCGTCTTTCGCGCAGGACAAAATGAAGGACGACAAAATGAAAGACGACAAGATGGCCGAAAAGGACAAGATGCAAGATGACAAGATGCAAGATGACAAGATGCAAGATGACAAGATGAAAGATGACAAGATGTCCGACAAGGACAAGATGAAGAAAGATAAGAAGAATAAGAAGACCAAGAAGTCCAAGTCCAGCGACAAGATGAAAGACGACAAGATGAAGGACGACAAGATGAAGGACGACAAGATGAAGGATGACAAGATGAAGAAGCCCTAACGATTGTCGTCAACAAGAGCGGATCACGAAAAGGTTCAGTGTGCTCGCGCAGGTGGAACAGCTTGATCATCGGACCCGAATCTTGCTTATTGAACTGAAGAGAACAAAGACTGCCTGGCGCGAGGCATGAACGAGTCTGCTTCGTGCTGGCGGCCTTTGTCTCGAACGAAAGCCTGATCGGCCCGATTGATTAGGGGAATGATTGTGGTATTTCGGAAAACAATCAGCGCGGATGGATTTGAAGCAGTCGCGCTGCCGCACTTGAATGACCTGTTTCGAACCGCTCGACGGCTTATGAGAAATCAGGCTGACGCTCAAGACCTCGTGCAGGAAACCTACTTGCAAGCATGGAAGAGTTTTCATCGCTTCGAGCCGGGCACCAATTGCAAGGCGTGGCTATTCAAGATTCTCTTTCACGCAGTGAGCCATCACCGCCGCAAGTGGTTCAACTCCAGGCAGGTAAGCGATGGCGGGACCCTTTTGGAAGAGACTCTCGCGTATGAGCCTCCCGTCCCGCAGCAGCTTCGCGATGAAGATGTGCTGGCAGCCTTCGAGAAGATACCTCAGCGGTATCGCGAGGTCGTACTGCTGGCCGACGTGGAGGATTGTTCCTACAAAGAGATTGCACGAACATTGAGCATTCCAATAGGCACCGTCATGTCGAGATTGAGTCGCGCAAGAAAGATGCTGAGAACAGAGCTTGCCGAATTTGCTGAAAGCTGTGGGATTCGGGATGGTCGCGAAATGGGACAAGGCGTATGAGCGTAATCAATTTTGATCAGGGTCGTTGCAGGAACATTAGGTCATACCTGGACTTCTACTTGAACAGTGAGCTTCTAATAGAAACCAATCATGAAGTCTTAAAGCACCTGCAGGGCTGCGCGAGTTGCTCCGATGAATTAGAGGCGCGGGCGGAAATCAAGCGCCTCTTGAAAAGAGCCGTGCAGAGCGAGAGGGCGCCCATCGCCATGCGGGAGAAGATTCAAAGAGAAATTCGCCGCTCCAGGCCCGAGGCGTTTCCCCCGCCAGCGCGGCGTCGACTCGCGCTTGCCGCTTCGATCGTGATTGCTTTACTTCTGGGGACGTGGGGCGTCCTCAAGTCGCGCCCGCCGAACGGCGGCCCGGCGCAAGGCTCAGAGCAAGCCCGCACCAATCAGATGTCAGAGACAATGAATGGTCTCGATGTAGGGCTTGATGAGCATGCCTACTGCGCGTTGCATTGGCGATTTTCCAAAGAGCCGCCAACGCCTGGTCAAGTCGCTGAGACCATGGGGACGGACTACGCAGCGCTTGCGCTACTCGTGAAAGAGAAGATGCCCGAGGGCTACAAGCTCGCCGAAGCGCATCGCTGCCGTCACAATGGCCGCGAATTCAACCATTTCATCCTAACAAGTGGGCCGTCAATCATCTCTCTCATTATCACTGGAAAGATCGGTGATGATTCACTTACTACGGACGCGGCTGCTGACTGGCAAGTCGCGGGAGTCTTGATCTATCGCGCGCACGCGCGGGATCAGGAGGTGGCAGGATTTGAGACCGGTCGTCACCTCGTCTTCGTCGTTTCCGGATTGGATAAGAAAGACAATATGCAAATCGCTTCAAGCCTTGCACCCTCTGTTCACGATTTTGTTATCAAGTTTGAGAGCTGATTTATTCACTCTCAATAAAAGGCAAGGCACTAAAGGAGAAACGCGATGTCAAAAAACAAGGAACTCGGATCGCTTCTCGCATTCACAGGCACGTGCCGCATGGGACTCAACCCCAAGACCTCTGTCGTGAATCAATATGGTCAAACGCACGAAGTGAAGAACCTCTTCGTTGCAGACGGAGCTGTGTTTGTCTCTTCGCTCAACCAACCCACACTGACAATAATAGCGCTCGCTCTACGTACGGCTGATTTCATTGCGGACGGCATGCGTCGCGGAGACCCTTGAGATTCTCGCTCACGGTCTATTGAGCCGCATCAAACAGAAAGGCAGTCAAAGCCGGGAATATTCCTCAATAAAAGGTGATTGTTTAAGGAGATGAGAATATGTGCTTTCATTTTCAAGTCTCAGCAACCTTGACTAGCGATGGCATGTGGTCGGCACGTGGTACTTCGAGCGGTCTTATCCATCCATCGCCGGCATTTCTAAGACGAGGCGTCCTAGTGACAGGACAGGAGGCGAGGTAAGCCCGCCTATTTGGTAAACGCTGGGGCTCACGAGGTAAACAAATCATGAAATTAATCGGTCTGCTGATAGCGCTTCTGCTGTGCGTTTCTTCGTCTGCCTGCTCTGCCGCGAGCACCGATTCAACGCAAAAGAAAGATGATGCGCGGCAGAGATCAACGATGAGCGTCGTCAAGTCTGACGAGGAGTGGCGGCGACAACTCACGCCAGAGCAGTATTACGTCACCAGGCAGAAAGGAACGGAAAGACCATTCACCGGCGAATACTTGAACCAGCATGAAAAAGGGACCTACCAATGCGTGTGTTGCGGCCTCGACCTGTTTAGCTCGGACACGAAGTTTGAATCCGGCACAGGATGGCCCAGCTTCTACGCTCCGATCGCAGAGGAGAACATTATGACCGAGAGTGACACCAGCCTTGGCATGAATCGGAATGAAGTGAATTGCGCCCGATGCGGAGCTCATCTTGGTCACGTCTTCGACGATGGTCCGGCGCCAACTGGCTTACGCTATTGCATGAATTCGGTGGCCCTCAAATTTGCCAAAGGGTCCTCTAGGGGTTAAGGAGCATCGGGTACATACGAAGGCGCCCCAATGATGAGGAGGTGGAACAGTGGCTACAAAGACACTACTTGTTAAAGCGAGGTTGATCATGCTGAGTTATCTTTCCAGAGTTTTTATCATTCTTTCCCTCTTCGCCGCGCCAGCCTGTAGTGCTGCCCTAGTTGCCAAACAAATTCCTGATCCTGTTGTTGACGAAGCTCTCGCGACCGCAAAGGGCAGGCAAACCGTCGTCATTGCCGGGGGTTGCTTTTGGGGTATTCAAGCCGTCTTCCAAAATACGAGAGGAGTCGTCGATGCGACATCGGGATACTCCGGAGGGTCGGCCAATACGGCTCATTACGAAATGGTTTCTGAGGGTAATACCGGGCACGCCGAATCGGTCCGGATCAATTATGATCCATCTCAGATCACACTCGGCAAACTTCTCAAAGTATTTTTTTCTGTTGCTCATGACCCTACGCAGGTAGATCGACAGGGACCAGACACGGGTACGCAATATCGCTCAGCCATCTTTTATTCAAACGAAGAGCAGAAGCGTATCGCTCAAGCTTACGTTGATCAGCTTAATCAAACTAAAGTCTTCGAGCGGCCTATCGCAACGCAGATCGTGTCGTTAAAGTCATTTTACGAAGCGGAGGCTTATCATCAGGACTACGTTGTGCAACATCCGAATGAGCCTTACATCAGAATTCATGACTTGCCAAAGCTAGCAAATCTCCGGAAGCAATTCCCTGAGTTATACAAGCCGAGGTAGCGTAAGTTTTGTATCGCTAGCGGCTCATTCAGTTGCGCGAGCTTTCTATTCATCAAGAAGCCCTTAATAAATCAGCCGGTCGGTACTTGGGAAGCCCCTGGCGCACGACGACGGTGCTTATGAACAGAGCGAGGATGATCGTTCTGGTAGTGACCACCACCAACAGCCATCGCAACAGCTTGGTTTCGGAGTCCAGCGTTGGGTCTCACGTGCAACTGCTAGAGTGACCTTCCTCGGATTGACGACGTGCTCTGCTTCGTCGTCCTGTTTCGGAGAGAAAATTAGCGAAGCAGCTCCCCACACACCGGCCGTCGGGTGGCAGGACCGGAATGCACGAGTAAATCGCAGGGGAGAGTTGTTGAAAATCTTGAGCCGGTGAAGGCATTCGAACGCCCTGCGCCGATAACAAAACAAATATTTTGGACACGGAATGCATCGCGGAATTATCAGATTGGTGTAGATGAGAGTGTAGACAAAAGAAAAGCCGCCCTGATAGCGGCTGTAAAGTGTTGATTTAGAATGAGCCGTGCAGGACTCGAACCTGCGACCCGCTGGTTAAAAGCCAGCTGCTCTACCACCTGAGCTAACGGCCCAAATCACCTCACCCTCAGCGCACACGGATGTTAGCGGACTCCATTTTCGCGAGTCAACGTCATTTCCGACACGTCATTTCCGTCAAAGCGGACAAGAGAATAAGATCGGCGGCCACGGCTTCTCGCGGCTTCTCGCAACGCTTCGCTGGTTCCACCGATGGCACGGTCGCGGGCATCGCTAGCAATGGATAGTAGATGGTGGTTGCGTCACGCTAACAGCGTAGCTCCGCGGGGCGGTTGCGGATGAGCTAGATGTAGGCGCGTTCGGCCTTGCGAATCTTTCGGTACCGCTCAAACGCTTCGCGTTCGTCTTCAAGCCCCAGGAAGTTCTTGACCGTGCTTCCTCGGAACGTGTGCCCGAACATCTTCGGCGCGTTCTTCAAAACGAACATCGGGTTGTGACGAAACGCGGCCGGCATATGCCGGACTTTCATCCAACGCTCGACTTTCCATCTCATATACTCGGCTTCTTCTGCCGACACGTGTTCCGTCTTCACCACGGCTGTAGTGCCGTCGTACTCTTCGAGGCGTTCGTTGATGATCAGCCCGCGGTCCCGAAACTCCCTGGTCATCGGCGTGCGCGGATAAGGCGTTGGGTGCTGGATGTAAGGCCAATCGATGTACTTCCTGGCAAAGTCGAGATTGGTCTGGATTGATTCGCTGGTGTCGTCGGGATTACCCACGATCAAGCCGCCTACGACATACATCTTGTTTCTGCGGATATAGTCGATCGCCTTGAGCGTAGCGTTGCCCGCCTTTTGCCCGTTCTCGCGTTTGGTGTTCTTTGAGCTGGCCTTGAGGAACTTCAAATCGTCTTCGAGAATGTTCTCAATCCCCAGAAAGACGTAGCGAAACCCCGCCTTGCGCATGAGCGGCGCAAGCGTATCGCCGTGATTCGCTATCGCCGACGTCATTGCTTGCACGGTGTAGTCGATATCGTTGAGGCCCTCGTCGATGATGGCCTGGCACAGCGCTTCGAAGCGCTTCACGTTCAGGACAACGTTGTCGTCTACGATAAAGATCGCACGTGCGCCGCGATCGTACGCGTCTCGAATATCGGCGATCACGCGGTCGAACGAGTAAGTGAAGAAGTTCCGCCCGCGCATCTC
>Ga0137359_10000382_pt1 | contig 33579 bp, 29 predicted proteins | sample Mad1_40_16metaG_FD_108281 | JGI IMG/M metagenome (GOLD analysis project Ga0137359, IMG submission 108281) | Vadose zone soil microbial communities from Angelo Coast Range Reserve, California, USA - Mad1_40_16 metaG | ecosystem: Environmental > Terrestrial > Soil > Vadose zone | place: USA... | reverse complement strand
TGTCCGCTGGCACGGCCATGCTCAGGATGAGAACCGCTAACGCGTGAACGATCAACTTCTGAGGTCGTCTGAGTGTCATGTGAATTCCTCCCTTTGTGATCCACGAACTGAGGGGCTTGCCTCGATTCTGGCGCGACTTGATAAGTGGAAAAATATAGCTGCCGGGAGACATGCGAACCGAAAAACCTCGCGTTTCTACCCAACAGAACTTCTGGTCTGGATAAGGACGGGCGCAGTATATCTCAAGTGCGTCGAAATTGTGTAGCGGTTCGAGCACTTTTGTTAGCTGTCAACCAAACGGCTCTTTAGAAGACTCGCGTCTTGATGAAGTCTTTCCGCCGTGACGTTCGCAATGCGAATAGAGTAGACTCGCAAGAATATTTGCGGCTCTTATCCCGGACCGAACCAGGGAGGAAATGTGCATCTCGCGGACCTGTTAAAGCTAAGCGGAATTGTCATCGTGATCATCGGCCTGGCCCTTAGGTTGCGCACTACGCTCGTGGTCGTGACGGCGGGGCTTGTCACCGGAATCGCGGCTGGACTGCCTCTCTTTTCGAGCGAAGGCATCTTTCAAGCGCTTCCCTTCCTCACAAAGCCGGGTCAAGAGGGCATTATCAACATGCTTGGCCGGGCGTTCTCCGAGAACAGGCTGATGACCCTGTTCATCATCACGCTGCCGGCGATCGGGCTCGCTGAAAGATACGGCTTGCAGGAACAATCCGCCGCGCTTATTCGCCGGTTTGCTGCCGCGACGGTTGGCCGTCTCCAAATCGTTTATCAACTCTTCCGAGTGCTCAATGGAATCCTCGGGGTCAGACTTAACGGACATCCGTCATTCGTCAGACCGCTTATCTTTCCTATGTCGGTTGGCGCGGCAGAAGCGACGTTTGGAGCCTCGAGCGCGGAGGAAGTACCGGAAGATGTAGTCGAAGAAATCAAAGCGGCTGATTCGGCAAGTGAGAACTACGGGAATTTCTACGGACAGAATCTCTCGCCGGTCCAGCCGGGCATCCTGCTGGTGTTAGGCGTGATGACCGGGCTCGGGTATGCGGTAAGCGTGTGGAGCCTCGTGATGTTCGCTATTCCTATCGCTACGTTCTCGGTCATCCTCGGAGCGATTCAGTTCTGGCTGCTCGATCGGCGATACCGAAGAAAGGCGGCCGAGTCGCGATGATGAAATCGATCGTCGTTGCGCTGCTGAGCCTCGACTCGGTGTATGTACTGACTGGCCTGGTACTCTGGGGCTTTGCGGTGATGACATTTCGCGATCGCGCCAACAAACGAAGACGCAGCAGCGGGAGCTTTTGGTTGATACTTGGCACAATCTTCGTACTCGGCAGCTTCCTGCCTTACTGGGTAACCGGCTTGCTGGTGCTGGCGATGGTAGGTATCGACGGAACCGGCGGAGTGAGTCGCGGATACTACAACGAGTCTTCGAAAGCCGAACAGACCGAGCACGCCCGGCGGCTTGGCGGCCGAATCTTCATGCCGGTGTTGCTGATCCCGATCGTGACCTTTGGCTTCGCTCTCGCGTTCCGAGCCGTAAGTTGGCTCGTTCCAGCCGGCTACTTGCAGGAACTGACTCATCTGGATGCGACTCGTGCGGCGCTCGTCGGTTTGGGCCTCGGTGGGGTCGTCGCGATGGCTGCATGCTTATGGATAACAAAAGACAAGTGGCCGGTCCTGATGCAGGAAGGCCGGCGGCTCAACGACGCGATGGGGGGGTTAACATTCTGCCGCAACTGCTCGCTTCACTTGGAGTGATCTTCACCGCGGCGAAGGTTGGCGATCTGATTGCGAGCGGTATCTATCGAATCATCCCGGCCGACAGCCTGTTCTTGCTCGTGCTTGCGAATTGTCTGGGAATGGCGTTGTTCACGATCGTGATGGGGAATTCGTTTGCCGCTTTTCCGGTGATAGCAACCGGAGTGCTGGCGCCGCTGATCATACAGCCGTTTGGCGTCAGGCCGGAGATGGTTGCAATAATCACGCTCACGGCGGGGTCGAGCGGAACACTGATGACGCCGATGGCCGCGAACTTCAACATCGTCCCGGCTGCGCTCCTGAACATGCGCGATCAGTATGGGGTGATAAAGTTTCAGTTGCCGTTCGCTTTGACGATATGGTCTCTTCATGTGATCTTGATGTGGCTGATGATCAAGCTGTTTTGATTCGGCTAGCCGGTAACGAAAAAACAACAATCCAAAATCAGAAAACGTTTGATTCCTGTCCGGTCTTGCTGTATAAGGGAAGTGGCACATCTATCGTTCTTGGAAACCCCGAACAAGGTTCCGATCGATTTAAGGGCAACAACCGGCGCCGGCCAGGTTTGTTGCCGGACTGGCAGTACAATCACTAACTAACCGGGAACGGACGCTAGTAACAACCACACACTTTGCCTGTCCTTTTAACAGGGAGACTCTAATGGATAGAAAATACAAGCAACGCGGCTATCAAAATGAAGAAAGAGAGCAAAGGCCGCAAGCTACAAATCAACAAAGGAACGATCTGCGCGCGCCAAAGATGCCCGCCTTCCGGGAGGTCACGCGGTGTGCCCTTTGCGGAACAATGGTCAATATTGAGATTGACGGGATCGCGTTTGACGCTCAGTGTCCAAAGTGTCACAGCGACCTGCACACGTGCAAGAACTGCGTGAGCTTCGATCCTGGCGCGCGATTTCAATGCCGGAAACCGATAACCGAGCGCATCCCGAAGAAGGAGCTGCGCAACGAGTGTACGCTTTTTGAGGCGCGCAAGACCGTCGAGCGCGAGACGACGACTGCAGTGGCTGAGGTGAAAGACGCGCGCTCTGCGTTCGATAAGCTCTTCAAGTAACCGGAACAATTCTGGTTCTGAACGCTGCGAGCGCATCAGTTTGATCGGAACGCAAGTACAACGCCGCAAGCAGGCGCAAACCCGCCCACAAATAGCAAGTAGTTGGTTGGCGATCACGCAGACCGAGGCAGAAACCTGCGAACGAGATAGCAGTAGACTGCAGCTCCTATCAACCCACCGATGATCGGCGCAACAATGTAAAGCCACCACTCGTTGCCGCGCGGGCCGGGGAACGCGATTCGCCCGAAGCCTATAACCCAGGCAAACAATCGCGGACCGAAGTCACGCACCGGATTCACCGCGTCCATCGTCAGCGAGCCTCCGACACCGACAATCGCGGTGACGGTCAATCCGATGAACAGCGGGCCGAGTCCCGCTTGCGGCATGCCCGGGTTGTCAGGCTCGGTGAGCGCGAAGATCATCAGCAATAGAAACATCGTCAGCAGGACTTCGATAAAGAAGGCTCCGCCGGGCGGCACCGTAGCCATCGCGCTCGCGTCGACGCCAATTCCGCCTGGGTTCGGATAGAAGCACGAGAAGATCGCCATCAACTTCTGGCTGCCCGGCGCGCCGACTTCGACGCCAAACTTTTCCAGAACGCGCGGCCAGTACCCGTGCCACATCCCGTAGACCGCCGCTGCGCCGGTGAACGCGCCGGCGATCTGGCTGAGGATGAACGGCAGGATTCTGCTTCGCGGAAAGTCTCTGAAGACAGCCATTGTGATAGTAACCGCCGGATTGAAGTGCGCGCCCGAGACTGGCCCCGCGACGTAGATGCCAAACGTCACCGCGAGCCCCCACATCATCGCGACTCCCCAGCCGTCGAGCTGGTTTGTCATCACCGCGGCGGCAACTGCTCCATCGCCGATGAGGATCACGATAAAAGTGCCAACGAACTCGGCGAGGCACTGACCGGCAAGACTTGCGGTATACACACCGCTTCCCTTCTCTGTCGCGGGTTCGTTGATCGTCTCTATCTGTACGGCGGCTCTTGACACTGTTCACCTCGTGGAAGTCATAGATAGTGCTGTGCCAGCATGAGAGCGCGCCAATACGCGCGTCGGGCAAATCCCGGCCACTTCGCATTCAGAAGAGGCGTCGAGCGGGTGGCATTGGCCTCCTGCCACCGGTTGGACGAGCCGCTCAGATCCCATACCAAATCGGCGCCCTTGATCCCCGAGCGCTTCAGCGCTCCCGCCGGATTGTGGCCGTTGTCGGAATAGGTGTTGTCGTGGATCCAGTTGTTCTCTGGAACCGGACCGACGTCGAAGGCAGTGCCCTTCTCAAACGCAACTTCGAGACTGAACACCGCCACGCCGTAGCAGTCGTTGCCGCGAATCTCGTTGCCCGTGACTTCGTTGTTGTCGGCCGCCATAATCATCACGCCGGTGCCGGGTGGAACATTCGACACGATTGAATTCGGGTTGCCGAAATTCGCATGATTGTTGTTGATCACACGGTTATTGCGGACTATACAGTTGTGGCCAACCTTCGATGGATTGTTGGGAAGAATGAATACCAGAATCCCACCGGTGTTGTCGTGAACATAGTTGTTCTCGACGACCGCGTTGACTGAGTTCTCGATCTCGATGCCGGTTACGTTGTCGTGAGCTTCAGAGTCTCGAACGACGATGTCCCGCGACTGGCCAACGTACAACGCGGCGTCCGCGATGCCGGTTGCAACGCAGCCTTCGATTCTCACGCCGGTGCAGCTCACTGGATAGACGCCGTATAGTCCGGTGTCGTCAATCTTCAAGTTGCGGAACGTGACGTTGCGAGCGTGCTGAGCGACTACGCCGTTGGCGATGTAGTGCTGGAGGTCGAAGTTCTCGATGACGAAGTTGCTCCCGGTTGCGAGCACGCCGTCGGAAAGCTTCCAATCGCCGTCCAGCGCTGGCCGCTCCGGCGCAGATGGACCCAGTCTCTCCATGCGAAAACCACCATTTGCGACGACCGGGCCACGACGTAACCTTGCTGCAGATGTCGCAGCGGCCTCTCTAGCGCTAGCATCTCTCCGTAGCGCTTCTTCCATCGTGATGCCGCGTAGCGTTATGTTGTCCAGATCAACCTTCACTTCCTCTACATAAACCCCTGGCATCACTTCAATGACGTCGCCGGGCCGCGCGCGATCCACCGCCGTCTGAATCGACTCACCCGCTTTAACCGTGATAGTTTGAGGCGCACGATCGGCGATCGCCTCCTCCGAGGAACCAACGTTGTACTTCGCGACAAGCTCGCGCGCCGGGTTCTTGAGCCTCGGCACGACGGGCAATCCGGACGGCACCTTGACTGGAAACTCGGGCAGATTCGATTCGTCGACCAGCGCGTACAAGAACGCAATCAGATCCTGCTTCTCCGCCGGTGTGATCGTGTAGGTGTGAATCTTGTCATCCACTTTCGGCTCTTTGAACCCTACTCCCGGTCCCCCACCTGCCGCGTAGAAGTCGAGCACCTCCTCGAGCGTCTTGAACCGTCCGTTGTGCATGTAAGGCGCGTTCAAAACTACGTTGCGCAGGGTCGGGACTTTGAAGGCGTACTTGTTGCCTTCGCCCTTAGTCACTTCGAAGCGGCCGTAGTCTGGTTGCTGAGGATCCGCATCGGGCACGCCAATGATCTTGAAGTCGCGGTTGGCAAAAGTCGGAAGGCCGTGACATTCAAAGCACCGGGTGCGCCCCGAGCGGAACAAGTTGAACCCCCTCCGCTGCTCGGGTGTAAGCGCGCCTAGTTCGCCTCTCACAAAGCGGTCGAATGGCGAATTGTTAGCCGTGAGCGTCCTTTCGAATGCGGCAACCGATTTTTGAACGTTCTCGATCGTCACCGCCGAGCCCTCACGTCCTGCGAACGCCTCATCGAATCTCCGCGCGTATTCGGGGATATCTTTCAGCTCTTTCACAAGCGTGTCGGGGTTCTGGTTCATCTCGATGTCGGTGGTTATGGGTCCCCTGGCTTGATCTTCGAGATCTTCGGCGCGGCCATCCCAGAATTGTTTGTGATTGTACGCAGCATTCCACAGAGTCGGCGAGCCTCTGCGAACCACCGATCCACCGGCGCGGTCGGGGCCGATGCCGTGACCTCCCTTGCCCATCGACAGCGGTCGCCCGTCGGTGAAGCCGAGGTCCGGATGATGACAGGTCGCACACGAGATGTCGTTCGCCCCCGAAAGAATCGGATCAAAGAAAAGCAACTTCCCAAGCTGGACGCGCTCGTCGTCGGCCGCGGTTGCCAGCGGATTGTCGGCGCGCAGTACCATCTTCGGGAACTGGCGGACGAGCCCGCCTCCGCCCTTGCCGACTCCGGCGGTGTTACCGTCGCCGACGAAGTCCGCTTGAACAGGCCACAGGCCCAGGGCGACAAACGCGGCGATTGCCAGGGCCAGCAACACAATGAGGATGCGCAGCCAGGGCCGCCGTGATCGCGCGCGAGGCTCTGAATGAGATTGGTCCAGTTCGATCTGCTTTGCCGATGCTGCAGCCATGTTTCTTGCCTCCGTTATCGATAAGTTGCTTGTGAAACTGTGTTGTGGGCGAAGGGATTATATTGATAAACCGGCTAAACACAAAGGCACGAAAGTGATTCGCACCTTCTCGGCGTTGTGTTTAGTCTCTTCGGTCCAGACTCAAAGCAATGAGCGCCGCGACCTCGGCATTGTTCACAAGTAGCGCGCGGTTCGCGGTGAGCGTCTTCCCGCCCGTCAGCTTCTCCATCTCTGAAAGCAAGAATGGAGTAACCGACTTTCCGCGAACGTGATGAGACGCAGATCGCGCCATGGCTTCATCAGCCGCAACAATGATTTCGGCAGACGGTATTTCAAGCTCGCTGGGGACCGGAACGCACACGAGCACGGCAGTGTGGCCGCCCATCCGCCAATGACGCTCAGCAACTTCTGCCGCCTCGTCAGGCCCTTCGACGCTTACGTCCACCGCGAATCCGCTGCCACGCGAATAGAACGCCGGAAACTCTTCGGTGCGGTAGCCGACTACCGGTACGCCCAGCGTTTCCAAATACTCGAGCGTCCCGGGCAGATCGAGTATGGCCTTTGCACCAGCGCACACGCAGATAAGCGGCGTGTTTCCGAGCGCTGTCAGATCGGCGGAGATGTCCAGGGATTCAGCGCCTCCTCTATGCACGCCACCAATTCCTCCGGTCGAGAAGACGCGGATGCCGGCTGCTTGCGCAAGCCGCATCGTTGACGCGACGGTTGTCGCACCCCAAGCGCGCTTCATCATCACACCTGCGAGGTTATTCAGTCCCACCTTCTCAATTCGCCGTCCGTCCGCAGTCTGGCCGGTGGCGAAGCGGCTGATTTCGTCTTCGCTCAATCCGATAGTTGGAATTCCGTCGACGATGCCGATGGTTGCGGGGGTGGCGCCGTGGTGTCGTATGGCTTCTTCGCAAGCCAGAGCCGTCTCGAGATTGAGCGGGTGAGGAAGACCGTGGGCTATGACTGTTGATTCGAGCGCAACGACCGGCGTCTTTTCTTCGATTGCTCGACTAACTTGCTCTGCTATTCGAAAATCAGTTCGTGAGGTGTGATTCATATGGCTCAATGGTGCGCCGACCATCCTATACAACCCTGCTCGATGGAAACAAGTGTGCTCCTGAGGCTCGCGACCAGGAAACGTGGGCTTTCTATTTGTCATTTTCCATTTTCCATTTGTCATTTGTCATTGATTAGGTGACCTTCTTGTGCAATGACAAATGACAAATGGAAAATGGAAAATGACAAATAGAAAATAGAAAATCCGTTACTATCCCACTTCCACACAAAGTGCGCCACGGTTATACTCTTGCTCCACGCGGCACGCAGCATGAGGCATGTCTTCGGGAGGAACGCGGATGGCGGCGAAAAAGGTGCTGGCATTGATACTGGGAGGAGGCGCGGGCAAGCGGCTGCATCCACTCACCAGGCAGAGAGCCAAGCCGGCCGTTCCCCTGGGCGGCAAGTACCGCTTGATCGACATCCCCGTTTCAAACTGCATCAACTCGGACATACTTCGCATCTTGATACTGACGCAATACAACTCGGCGTCGCTCAACCGGCACATCGCGCGAACATATCGCTTCAGCCGTTTCACCAACGGCTTCGTGGAGATTCTTGCGGCTGAGATCACCCCGGAACGGCCCGACTGGTTTCAGGGGACCGCCGACGCCGTGCGCCAGAGCCTACATCACCTCGACGACTACAAGGGCGAGACGATCCTGGTGCTGTCAGGCGACCACCTTTACCGTATGGACTATCGCGAGTTCATCGCCCGGCACTGGGATACTGAGGCCGACGTGACTATTTCGGTCACAGCCGCGCGCGCGGAAGAAGCTTCGGAATTCGGGCTGGTGAAGATCGACGACACCGGCCGCGTTATTGAGTTCAGCGAGAAGCCCAAAGGCGAAGCACTCGAGCACATGCGGGTCGACACTACTCGACTCGGGCTTTCCCCCGAACAAGCCGAGCGGCGGCCCTTTCTGGCGTCGATGGGAATCTATGTCTTTCACAAAGATGTGTTGAGGCGGTTGCTGCTCGACGAAATGCCCCAGGGCGTGGACTTCGGAAAGGAGATCATTCCCGAAGCACTGTTGCGCTACAACGTTCAGGCACATCTGTTCGACGGCTATTGGGAGGACATCGGGACGATCGGGGCATTTTATCGTGCTAACATCGAGATGACTTTGCCGCTGCCACCGTTTAACGTCTTTGACTCGGACGCGCCGATGTACACGAGGCCGCGCTACCTGCCCGGATCCAAGCTGCTTGATTGTCACATACAAAGCTCGATCATCACCGAAGGCTGCATCATCAACGGCGCGACGATAACGGACTCGATCATCGGAATTCGCAGCCGCATCGAGCATGGGTCACGGCTTGACGGCGTGCTGATGATGGGCGCTGATTTCTACCAGAATCTCGACGAGCTGCAAGCGGACGTCAATCGAGGTTATCCACGCATTGGGGTCGGACCAAACTGTTTCATCCGACGCGCGATCATTGATAAGAACGCACGCATCGGAGCGGGAGTGCAGATACTCAACGAAGCTCACCATACGGAGCTCGACGGCGACGGTTACTTCATCCGCGACGGGATAGTGATCGTCCCAAAGACCGGTGTAATTCCGGATGGCACTGTCATCTAGTGGCGTGTGACAGTATGTCTATCGAGAAGTTCATCGACGAGCAAATAAGAATGGCAATCGAAGCCGGCGAGTTTGACAACCTGCCCGGCAAAGGCAAGCCCATCGACCTCAGAGCGTACTTCGAAACACCAGAAGATCTGAGGATGGCCTACTCGATCTTGAAGAGCAACAACTTTGTGCCGGAAGAAGTGGAGATGCTCAAAGATATCGACGCCCTGAAGAAGCGGCTCGAAGCCAGCTCCGACGAAGAGCAGAAAAGCAGGCTCAAGAAGGAAATTACCGAGAAGACCTACACGTTCAATATGCTCATCGAGAAGCGCAAGCGAAAAGGCTAAGAATCCGCGGTGTTCAACAATCAATCACGTGGTGACAAAGAGGTTCCGCTCATATCCCGGGGAAAAGTGAGGAACGAATGCGAACATTCCCAATTTCGATTCTGCCTACTGCGCTGGTTTTGACAATGATCGGCGCCGCGGCGGCTCAGACCCGCGGGCTTCAAAGCAGCGACCTGTTGAAGCTCCGCTCGGTTGGCGAAGTGAAATTCTCGCCCGATGGATCGCGAGTCGCCTACACGGTGATCAACAACGACGGACCCGGCCGGCCTTACTCGCAGCTTTGGATCATGACCGTCGCCGACAACAAGTCGAACAGGCTCGGCGGCGAAAAAGAGCCGTCCTCGAATCCCGAGTGGTCACCCGACGGGCGATCGATAGCCTACGAAGGAAGAATTGGCGATAAGTCTGGACTCATCGTAGCGAACGCTGACGGTTCAAACGCAAAATTCCTTTCACCAATCCTGGGAACCAACAACCCGCTGCCTTCAACCGGCAAGAGCGTCACCTGGTCGCCCGATGGTAAGCGCATCGCGTTCGTCAACGCAGTGCCCGGCCCCGAGACTCAAGACGCGACCGGCGATCCAGTCGTGATCACCCGTTACCTTTATAAGCCGGACGACAGCGAAGGCTTCACCCGCTTCAACGACAATCGCCGGCTGCACATCTTTGTGGTCGATATTTCGAGCGGCCAGGTCAGGCAGTTGACCACTGGCGATCACTATGAGCACTCGATTGACTGGTCGCCGAACGGCGAAGAGATCGCTTTCATTTCGAACCGCGAGCCTAACGAAGACCAGTTCTTCAACTACGACATCTTTACGCTTAAAGTCTCAGACGGATCAATGCGGCGGTTGACCTCAACCGAGAGCGCCGAGTATCGCCCGCGATGGTCGCCCGACGGAAAGACCATTGTCTATCAAGCGACAAAGCGCGGCCTGACGGATCTCGAGACTACGATGGAAGACACTCACGTCTGGTTGATCAACGCGGATGGTAGCGACCGGCGCGAGATCAGCTCGATGATCGATAACCGGCAGGGCGCGCCTGCATGGTCCGCCGACGGCAAGGCTGTCTTCTTCACCGTGCAGGATCGAGGCAATGTCCGCTTATATCGCTTGCCTGTCGCAGGCGGAACGCCCGAAGTCATTATTAATGATCGCGGCTCCGTCGGAGCGTGGTCCGTTGCGAACGACAACTCGATCGCTTATTCGTTCGCCAGTCCGGCCGATTTAGCCCAGCTTTTTGTAAAGAGCGGCAACGCTGCCACAAAGAAGATCACCAACCTCAACGCGGATGTTCTCGCGAGCAAGCAGATCGCGGAGGTCGAATCATTCACCTTCATCAGCAACGACAACAAGTACACGATCGAAGCGTTTCTCACCAAGCCTCTCGGGATGACTGCGTCGTCGAAGCACCCGCTGATCGTCAACATTCACGGCGGTCCGCACGGCCAGCAAGGGCCAGCCTTCAACTTCAAGCATCAAGTCTATGCCGCGCGCGGGTGGGCGACCTTGCTGGTGAACTATCGAGGCTCGACCGGCTACGGCCAGGCGTTCACCGATGCGGTCTTTGGAGATCAGAACGGCAACGAAGCGCAAGACGTGCTCTATGGTCTGAGCGCGGCGATGCGACGCTACTTGTGGATCGATCGCGATCGATTGGGCGTTGAGGGCGTGAGCTACGGCGGGCAACTGAGCGACTGGCTGATCACCCAGACGAGCGTCTTCAGAGCGGCGATCCCCATCGCCGGAATATCAAATCTGATCAGCTACAACTACATGACTTACTACAATCAGTATGAGCAGATGGAATTCGGAATCTTTCCGCATCAGGGTAATATGATGGACGTGCTGTGGGAGCGCTCGGCGTTGAAACACGTGGCCAAAGCCAGGACGCCTACGATGCTGATGCACGGAGAGAATGATAACGACGTGCCGATCGCCGAAGCGGAGCAGTATTACATCGGGCTTCGAGATGTTGGCGTCGAAGCGATCATGGTTCGCTACCCTCGCGAAGGTCACGGCATTCGGGAATCGAAACATGTAGTCGACTCAATAGACCGGTGCATCAATTGGTACGTGAAGCATTTCCCGGCGGCACAGTAAGGTGACGAGGACTCAAATGGATTCACCAGCGGACAACTATTGGCCTGAGCCCTGCGCCTCCTGCAACGGCACTGGGAGGTATCAGTTCAATGCGAACGCGCTCAGCGCGCGGCATAGTGAGTCCGTAGCGCAACTAATCGCGGATGGCTCGCCGAATTGCGTAGTCTGCGGGGGCAAGGCTCTCGTGCTGGTCTTACAGCCCGCACGAAAGTGTCGTCACTGCGGAGGAGCGGGCAGATTGCTTGCGATGCGCTGTGCGCATTGCAAAGGCACGGGATGGATGTTCTTTCAGAAGGAACAAGCCGGATTTCTCCGATAGACCAGGTGAGTCTTATGCGAATCTGGCTTTCAAAAAGCAGCGGAGTGCCTCTGCGCGAGCAGCTCGCGACACAGATCCTCCTCGGCATAGTAAGCAATGATCTGAAGCCAGGCCAGAAGCTCCCAAGCACCCGCGAGCTCGCGCGCCGCTACGACATCCACTCGAACACAGTGAGCGCGGCCTTTCAGGACCTGGAGAAGAGAGGCTGGGTCGAATTCCGCAAAGGAAGCGGGGTCTACGTTCGCGAGCTCAGCGCCGATGTTGCAACCGATCCGAAGCTTGAGCTCGATCAGTTGATCTCGACGCTGCTTCAGGTGGCGCGTGAAAGGGGCCACTCGCTCGGCGAGATTCAAGCGCGGGTCAAGCGCTGGCTTGAGACTCAACCGCCCGATCACTTCCTGGTCATCGAACCGGACGAAGAGATGCGCAGCATACTGATCGCCGAAATCAAACAAGCAACCAGCTTTCGAGTCGCTGGAGTAGGGATCGAGGAATGTTCTCGTCCTGAGGTGCTCGCCGGCGCGGCAGCAGTTGCAATGTACGGTCAGGCGGAGGGGGTGAGAGCCGCCCTGCCACCCGATGCGTCGTGCTTGCTGTTGCGATTGCGCTCGGTGCCCGGGTCGATTGCGGGCCAGGAGCGCCCCTCGGCTGACGCGCTGGTGACTGTCGTCTCGCGCTGGACTGATTTCCTGAAGTGGGCGCGAACGATCCTGGTCGCCGCCGCGCTCGACCCTGACGCAATGAGTTTTCGCGATGCACGCGAGCCGGGCTGGCAGAAGGGCTTGAAGTCGAGCGCGATGGTGATAACCGATGCGCTCACTGCAACACAGCTTCCCGCGGGTTGCCGGACTCGAGTGTTCCGAATCATCGCCGACTCATCGCTCGACGAGCTGCGCAACTTCAAAGAATTCCTCGCAACACCGCTCGTCTGATACTTGTGACGCTTCAAGAAGTGTCACACATCTACAAGTGCCTGCCTGACTTTGACCATACAATCTCGTCAGATCAGGAGGCACGAATATGTACGAATCGGACCAGACAACTACCGTAGCGATCAAGCCTTGCCGAAGTTGCGGCGCCGGACTAATCGAGGAGAGCAGGTTCTGTCGTTTGTGCGGAGCGTGCCAAAGCCACGCGCTGCCCCCTTCTTCCCCCGCCATAGTCTCAGTCGGTTACTCCTGGTCCGAACCGCTCCAGCAGTATGCGACCGCGCCCGTTTCGCAACAGAAGCTCTATCATCCTGTATCGGGCCCGCTAGTCAATGCGGTCTCGGCCGGCGTGCCCACAAGCGTATCGGGCTTACCAAGGGGCAGCCTCTCCAAGAGAATGCTATTGGCGCTAATGGCAATTCCGATCTGGCTGATGATCATTCTGCTCTCGCCGCTGGACGCTTACGCCTCGGCCAAAATCATCGGGAGTCGAATATGACCCCTGAGGAATCAATCGATAACGCGGGCAGCCTGGCTTCTGGCGATAGGAACAGAACGAGGTCAACTATGAATGCTCAGGCCGTTCGTCATACACGAGGAGAATCAAATGGCTAGACTGAAATCAAACTCAGCAAGCATAACCGTGGGACTGTTACTGGTCATTGTGTTGAATGTCGGCTTGGACCGCTCGGCCCGCGCGATGCATACGACGGGTCAGAACGAAAGTCGATTGACACTGGCGACCGTTCCTCAAGCTGGAACAGAGTCAACCATAGATCCTGTGGCTATTTTGGCTTCCGCTCGAATCATCTACGTGTGCTCGCGAACTGGGTTCGTGAAATCAGAGGTGATTGAGAGCGAGCTGCTAAAGCGCGCGGAGTTCCAACAAGCGGGCTTGCTCGTAACCAAGGACCGGAAAGCCGCTGACCTCGTTATGGAGGTTCGACGATCGAACTTTACGACCGAATATCCCTATGTCGTAGTCGACACAAGGACGCGGCTCGTTGTCGCCAGCGGAAAGGTGAACTCGCTGTTCGGCACCGCCGCGGGAAAGATCGCAAGTGGGTTTATGAAACAGGTGCAAAAGGCGCGAACGCCGGCCGGCGCCAAGTCGAAGAAATGATCGCCGCCTCGATGCTGTCTCGGCGAGTCTAAATAGAGAGTGCCCACGTAACGTGAACACGCGGTTGAGGCGACCATTGCGAGGACGACCATGACGTTATCACGACGAGAGTTTTTCGACTTCTTGAAAGCCACTTGCGCGGTTGCCGCGATGCCCGGCGTATTGACCGGTTCGGCGTCCTCACAGTCGTTCGTAGCTGTCTCGCCAAAAACGTCCGACAGCTCGGAAGCCATCGTCAACGACATTCACTCTCAGCTCAACGCGACTCGCGTCAGTCGAGTAATCAAGCCGCTCTCTTCGAGCGATCTGCGCGCCACGATCCTCACCGCCAGAGCCCAAGGCAAGGCCATCAGCATTTCCGGCGGACGCCATTCGATGGGCGCGCAGCAGTTCGGAACAGGGACGATCCTCGTCGATATGACGGGGATGAATCGCGTGCTGAACCTGGATGCGGAACGAGGCGTCGTCGAGGTCGAGGCGGGAATTGAATGGCCTCAGTTGCTCGACTACTTGATGAGAGTTCAAACCGGCCGTGAGAAGCAGTGGGGCATAGTGCAGAAACAGACCGGCGCGGATCGGCTCTCGGTCGGCGGGGCGCTCGCTTCGAATGTTCACGGGCGCGGCTTGAAGTTCAAGCCGATCATCGACCAGGTTGAGTCTTTCACTCTGATGGATCGCACCGGCGCGGTCGTGCGATGCAGCCGCGACGAGAACCCAGAGCTGTTTCGGCTCGTGATTGGCGGCTACGGTCTGTTTGGGATCGTGACTTCAGTGCGGCTGCGGTTGTGGGAACGCAGGAAGGTGCAACGCATAGTCGAGATTCGAGACATGAAAGACATCATTCAGTCCTTCGAGCGGCGAATCTCGGACGGGTACTTGTACGGCGACTTCCAGTTCGCGACCGACAGCAGCCGAGACAGCTTTCTGCGGCGTGGAGTCTTCTCGTGTTATCGCCCGGTCGATCCGGCGACACCGCTCACCGTGAACCCTACCCGGTTTCACCCGGAAGATTGGGCGCGGCTGACCTACTATTCGCATAAATACAAGCGCCGCGCGTTCGAGGTGTATACGAAGCGGTATCTGGCAACATCGGGTCAGGTCTACTGGTCCGATTCTCAACTGTCGGCTGCTTACGTCGACAACTACCACGAAGAGCTCGATCGCAAGCTGGGCGCGAAGGTGAAAGCTACGGAGATGATCACCGAGATATATGTTCCCAGGAACTCGCTGGCGAGCTTCATGGAAGACGCCCGCGTTGCGTTCAGAAACCAAAACGCCAACGTGATCTATGGAACTGTCCGGATGATCGAGAGGGACGAAGAGAGTTTCCTGCGCTGGGCGCGCGAGTCGTTCGCGTGTGTGATCTTCAACCTGCACGTTACCCACGACACGACGGGCTTGGAAAACGCCGCGAGCGCGTTTCGCAGTTTGATCGACCTGGGTATCAAGTATGGCGGAAGCTACTACCTGACATATCACCGGTTCGCGACGAAGGAGCAGGTTGAGACTTGTTATCCGCAGTTCAGGGAGTTTCTTGAGCTCAAGCTCAAGCATGACCCCGGCGAAATGTTTCAGAGCGACTGGTATCGGCACTACAAAAAGATGTTCGGGCTCGAACGCGTTTGATGACGCTTCATAGGGCAATCGGCGGATCAACAAAGCTGCTTGCCCTCCTTCCTCAGGGCACTTGATACAGGCGGATCCGCAGCATTCGCGCATACCACCTCGCCAGAGACTGTGAAAAACCCCAGACTTCGGTTGTGGGGGATCGCCCTCCGTCAGGAGGACCATGTTCATAGAACCCGTGACGCGACGCGCCCGCCCTCCGTCAGGAGTGCGAATCTCCAAACTCGAGACGCCAAACTTTGAAGTTGGGGATTTTCACATGATTAGCGCCTGGACTGTCATTTCCTCTTAGGCTGCCACCGCAAGATCATAGGACCGACAAACACCTTGACAGGCTTCGAGGCTCTCATTGATAATGCCGGCCAAGCTGGAAACGACAGAGAGTGGAAAATGGCCTTCGAGGTTTTACAAGCTAACAATGACGCCGCGAGAGGCGCCAGACGTTTCGGCTGCTTCCGGTTTAGCTTCTTTAGATTTAGCGCCGCAGCAACAGCGGGGGATGCCGGGGTCTAGTCCGAGAACGGATACTAAGATTTTCTGAGGCCCGCTCCTTCCGACGAAGGCAGCGGGCTTTAACGTTTTTGGAGACAGTTGATGGAAGACACAAAGCCAGAGAATACAGCGACGGTCGCCTTCCAAGGCGAACGCGGAGCCTTCAGCGAAGACGCTGCGCGACAACTGCTCGGTTCCAGCGTCGAAACAATTCCCTGTCGGACATTCGAGGAGATGTTTCAAGCGGTGTCAACCGGCGCGGCGGATGCCGCCGCTGCTCCGATCGAGAACAGCCTCGCGGGTTCAGTGCATAAGAACTACGACCTGCTGATGGAGCACGACCTTACGATCATCGGTGAAACGAATGTGAGAATAGTGCATCATCTGATCGCGCCCCGCGGCGTAGCCCTCACAAGTGTCCGTCGCGTTCACTCCCATCCGGTCGCGCTCGCACAGTGCGAAAAGTTTCTGCGCGCAAATCGGCAAATCGAAGTCGCGCCCGCTTACGACACTGCCGGCAGCGTCAAGATGATAGTCGAGAGCAACTCCGGGGAGGACGCGGCAATCGCCGGCGCGACCGCCGCCGCGGTCTACGGCGCAGAGATCATCGCGGAACGCATCGAAGACAACGTCCAGAATTTCACCAGATTCCTTCTGCTCGCTCGGCCGGATCGCGCCGCTTCCATCAGAACGACTTCGAACCAGGCCCAGCGGAAAACATCCATTGTGTTTCGCGTAGCCAACAAGCCCGGCGGCTTGTTTCGCTCGCTCGCCGCGTTCGCGCTGCGCGACATTGACCTGACGAAGATCGAATCTCGCCCCATCGAAGGCCGTCCGTGGGAGTACTCGTTCTATCTCGACCTGATAGGCGATCAGGACGAGCCGCACGTCGAGCGAGCGCTCGCGAACCTTTCGGAGCTCGCCGAGAGCGTCCGAGTGCTGGGGAGCTACTGGAGGAGTGACGAGTGACGAGTGATGCGTGAAACGTGAAACGTGAGAGGGCCCAGCAGGGCATTTCGGATTTCAGATATTTCAGATTTGAAAGCCTCTTGCAAAAACCCCCAACTTCAGTTGGGGGATCGTTAAGTTCAGCCTACGCGTTGTGGGTGACGATTGTTCGGTCTCGTCCTCTCCTCTACCGCGGCGCCACTCGCGGCGCGAGTGGCGCCGCGGTAGAGGAGCAAAAATCGGCGGAGGGGAAGCGCGGTGATGTCCGTAGGTAGAAATGAAAGATCCCCCAACTGAAGTTGGGGGTTTTGCAAGAGGCTCTTCAGATTCCAAATTCAAGCTTCAAGATTCAAGATTTCAGATGGAGAGAAAACAATGATCATCGCAATGAAATCAAGCGCAACCGAAGAACAAATTGAAGAAGTCTGTGAGAGCATACGCCGATACGGCTACAAACCGCACGTTATACGAGGCGAAGAGCGCGTGGTCATCGGCGCAGTCGGGCACGGAGACAACAAAGACCACTTGCAAAACCTGCGCTCAGTGCCGGGGGTCGAAGACGTCGTGCCAATCTTGCAGCCTTACAAAATCGTCGGCCGCGAGTTGCAGCCTCAACGAACAATCGTGCGCGTCGGGGATCTTGAAATCGGCGGAAAGGAGTTCATCGTGATGGCGGGGCCCTGCTCGGTCGAGACCCGCGAGCAGTTGATGGAAACGGCTGAAGCAGTCAAGCTTGCCGGCGCGCAGGTGCTGCGAGGCGGCGCCTACAAGCCGCGCACTTCGCCTTATGACTTTCAAGGTCTCGAGGTGGAAGGCCTCAAGCTGCTGGCCGAGGCGCGCGCTCAGACCGGCCTCAAAATCGTGACCGAAGTCGTGACCACCGAAGACACCGAGGTAGTCGCCGAGTACGCAGACATACTTCAAGTTGGCGCACGCAACATGCAGAACTTCGCGCTTCTGAAGAGGCTTGGCAGCGTCAAACGTCCGGTGCTGCTCAAGCGAGGGATGAGCTCGACGATAAAGGAGCTGCTCCTGTCAGCCGAATACATCGCGTCACACGGCAACGATCAAATAATCCTTTGTGAGCGAGGCATTCGAACCTTCGAGACTGCGACGCGCAATACGCTGGATCTTGCAGCCGTCCCGTTGTTGAACGAGTTGAGTCATTTGCCAGTGATTGTCGATCCGTCCCATGCGACCGGCCGCAGGAGCCTGGTTCGTCCCGCTGCAAAGGCTGCTGTAGCGATCGGCGCCGATGGCTTGATCATCGAGGTTCACCCTCGCCCGCAAGAGGCCTGGTCGGACGGCCCGCAATCGCTGACGCCTCCGATGTTCGCGGAGATAATGACCGAGCTTCGTGCGTATGTTCGTCTGGAGTCCCGATTCCTCAACTAGCAGAGGTAGCATAGACTTTACTCTGTGTGCCGAGTCATCCGCTTCGTGCGCGTGAAGTCTTTGCGCACCTCCTCCTGGCTTTGCGCCTTTGTGCCTTCGTGTTTGACCTCCTATACTGAACATGCATGGCATTACCGGAACTAAGACTCGCTGAAAACGTCGCCGGCGATTTCTACGTTGACAGCACCTGCATCGACTGCGATCTCTGCCGGCAGATCGCGCCTGAGACTTTCGCTGATATCGGGGATCAATCGGCGGTGCATCACCAGCCGGAGACTTCACGACAAGAATTCGCGGCGCTCAAAGCTCTCGTCACTTGCCCGACCGCTTCAATCGGCACCCTCAGCCATCTATCCGCGAAAGCGGCTGTTGCGGCCTATCCTGAGTTGATAGACGAGAACGTCTATTTCTGCGGCTTCGCATCAGAGTCGTCGTACGGAGCGTCGAGCTATTTGATCGTGCGTCCCGAAGGCAATGTGCTGATTGACTCGCCGCGTTTCGCGGGCCCGCTGGTCAAGAGCATCGAGAAACTTGGCGGCGTACGACTGATGTTCCTCACGCATCGCGACGACGTTGCCGATCACGAGAAGTGGGCCAGTCATTTCAACGCCGAGCGTGTTATGCATCGCGATGACATTGGGCGCTCACTCACCGGGATCGAGCGCGTGTTGACCGGACCCGAGGCAGTCAGGCTCGACGACGACTTGCTGGCTATCCCAACTCCCGGGCACACTCGTGGTCACACGGTGTTGCTGTATCGCAATCAATATCTTTTCTCAGGTGACCATCTCTGGTGGTCCGAGGCCTACAAGTCGCTTCATGCATCGCAGAGCGTGTGCTGGTATTCGTGGCCCGAGCAGACTCGCTCGATGCAGCGTCTGCTCGACTACCGGTTTGATTGGGTGTTACCTGGACACGGCCGACGCGTTCATCTAAGCTCGACGCTTATGCGCGAGCAGCTCGAGCAATGCGTAATACGAATGAAGCAGCGTTTGCGAGCTGCGAGTTAGTTGCACGGCTCCTAACCAAACTATTGAAAAAAGGCATATTACCGTTGGGCTCTTCACGTTACTCTCGAATCGCGTGGTCCAAGCTCTCGGCAATCGGCATTGCGATGGCCCTGGCTTTTGCCGCGTTCGGCCAGAGCCCCGCGCGCAAACAACCTTCTGCACAAATCCGCCTTGGCCTGAGGCTCTTTCGGGAGGCTCGCTTTTCGTCACCCCAGGGTGATCTTCAAAACAGTTGTGCTTCGTGCCACCTCTTGGACGAAGACCCGCAGGGCATGCGAGCGCAGACGGATTTCTTTTCTCGGAGCTGGGTACCCTGGCGCGGGGCAGACCCTCGCAGAGAAGAGTTGCGCAACTCGCCGACGATCCTCGACGCGGCGCTGATGCCGAGGCTTCACTTCGATGGCGAGTTCGGCTCGCTCGAGGATCTGGTCAAGGGAACACTTGCGGGCCGGCCGATGGGCTGGTTGCCGGGCGAAGAAGACCAGGCCTTCGATCGCGTCTACGGGATCATTCTGAAGGATACCGGTGAGGGCTCCGATTATGCCGGCAACTATCGCGCAGACTTCAAGGCTGCATACGGCATCGACCCTGGAGATCTCGGCAAAGCCGAAGTAATCGACCGGGTCACAAAAGCCATCGCGGATTATATGCGAACGCTGAAGACCGGGCGCACAACTCCATACGATCGCTTCGTTCAGGCGAACGGACTCAATACGCGCCCGGCTAAAGGCGAAGATCCGAAGCTTTTTGCGGGACGCTTACTCGGCAACGTTGTCGCGCTCGAAAAGAAACGAGCGCTGAAGCTGTCGGGCGGGTTTGGCGCTGCCGCGCTGAAGGGGCTGAAGGTGTTCTTTCGCACGAACGGCGGCAGCTCGGCCGGGAATTGCGCCGCCTGCCACACACCGCCGCTGTTCACGGACTTTTCGTTTCATAACATGGGAATCAGCCAGAGCGAATACGACCAGGTGAATGGACAAGGCAGTTTCGCCGAGCTGCTGATTCCAACCGCCGCGGAGGCCCATCGGCCCTCGACGCAGTTCCGCGAGATTCCTTCGAAACGGAAGCCCGGATGTGTGGATCTAGGCTACTGGAACTTTGTCGATCTCAAGAGTTCCCCGCTGCGTCGAGCCGGCGAAAGCGACGACCGGTTCCTGCAGCGAATGATCGCGTCGTTCAAGACACCGACGCTGCGCAATCTCGCTTTCACGCAGCCATATATGCACACGGGCGGGTTCAGTACGATCGAGAGCGCGCTCACCGAGCTGATGCGCTTGAGCGAGCTGGCGCGCGCCGGGCAAGTGCGAGAGGGCGATGAGGAATTGGCGAGGATCAGAATCACAGAAGCGGATGTTCCTTCGCTCGTTGCTTTCCTTAAAACACTGAATGAAAATCTGATTCCGGGCGGACGATACTAGTGATCCCACGACTGCGCGGAATTTTCCTGCTTGCGTTCTGGTTCACATCTATTGCGCTGGTGGCTCCGCTGTTGATCGCGCTCGTCCTCATCACCAGGAACGAAAACTTTATCTACTCGCCCGTACGCATGTTCATTCGCGCCGGGCTTGCGATGGTCGGAGTGCGGGTGGAAGTGAGCGGGATAGAGCGACTGGATCCGAATCAGACTTACATCTTCACACCCAATCATCAGAGCCTGATCGAGGTGCCGCTGTTTGTGACCTACCTGGGCCGCAACCCCGCTTACCTCGGCAAGAAGGAAGTCTTCAAGTACCCTGTGTTCGGGTACGGCATACGGTTGATGGGAGTGGTGCCGGTGGATCGAAGCAACAGCCCAGCGGCGGTCGAGAGCGCCAAGCTTGCTACGGAGAATCTGCGGCTTGGCAAGTCTTACGTCGTTTATCCTGAAGGCACGCGCTCACGCGACGGACACCTGCTGCCTTTCAAGAAGGGCGCGTTTATGATGGCGATTGACGCGGGTGTGCCGGTCGTTCCGGTGACCGTGTCGGGCGCGACTAAGATCATGCCGAAGGCTCAGATCAAGGTGTTTCCCTCGACCGTTCGAATCACCATCCACGAGCCGATCAGCACTAAGGGATATTCGAAGGAGAACGTCGCCGCGCTTGTGGAGTTGACGCGGGCAAAGATATTCTCCGCTCTGAATGAAGAAGCCGAGCCCGCCTCGTGATGGTGATGCTCGTCACGCCACACATTACACCGATGCTTCCCAGGAATTCGGGTTGGTAGTATAATCCAGCGCGCCGCAGGGAGAGCTCAATCGCCAGTGCGGTAATTGCCGCTCTTCGCCGTCCTGATTCGATGCTGTTTCACAGCGATTCCATTTGTTCAAAGGAGGCCGGGTATGAGCGCAGCATCATGGATTGAAAAGGCTGACCAGGCAGGCGAGTCAGGTGATTTCGACAAGGTTCTTGAAGCCTCGATGGAGGCCTTAGAGCTCGACCCCGCCAATCTTGAAGCCTTAGCATACAAGGGCGTTGCGCTCGAGCGCTTGAGTCGCTTTGACGAAGCGCTTGATGTGTTTACGAAAGGTTCCGAAGCGGCTCCACAGGACGCCGGCTTCTTCGTATTGAAGGGCAAGCTGCTAGTTGCGTTGACTCGGTACGAGGAAGCTTTGGAACCCCTCGCAAAAGCTACGGATCTTGCTAATGATAGCGCCGACATCTGGTTTCATCGGGGCGTTGCGCACATCAACCTTGGCCAATTCAAAGAAGCGGTTGAGGCGTACTCTAAAGCTACCGAGTTGGATTCGAGCATCTCAGCCGCATGGTTGGGCCTTGGAAGCGCGTTAAACGGAACCGCCGAGTTTGAACGCGCTATAGCGGCGCTCGATAAAGCGCAAGAGTTGGACGCCGCTTGGGCCGATGACAGAAGCTTTCTGACACAAAAGGCAACCGCGCTTAACGGTCTCGGCCGCGCAATGGACGCATTGGACGCTGCAAACAAGGCTCTGGAGTTGGCGCCCGAAACGGCCGAAAGCGGTTATATCCTGCTGCATAAAGGCGTCGCGCTGAACAGTCTCGGCCGCGGCGCTGAAGCGTTAGAGGCGTTTGGCAAAGCCGTCGAACTGACGCCGCAGCTATTGGAAAGCCACATCCTCTGGGTACATCGAGGGATCGCTCTAACCAGCCAGAAGCAATATCGCGAGGCCGTCGACACACTGACGAGGGCGGTTGAGTTGAGCTCAAACGCCTCGGATCGCAGCCTCGCCTGGTTTCAAAAAAGTGTCGCATTGATAGGTCTGGAACTCCTACAAGAAGCATTGGAAGCAATACAACACGCGACGCAAGAAGCGCCCGAATCGCCTGCCGCGGCAGGCGCATGGAGTTTTCAGGGACACCTGTTCACCCGTAGCGGAGATTTGCAAAAGGCCGCGGATTCGTTTACCCGGGCGGCGAAACTTGCACCACAAGATTTCACCGCATGGTTTCAACGTGGCGTCGCTTTGTCCAGTCTCCCCGGCGGCTCGCGAGAAGATGCAGCGCTTTCCTTTACAAGGGCGACCGAGATTGATTCGGGCAGCTTCGACGCGTGGTTTCAACTGGGCAACACGTTGTTGCAACTCCAACGAATTGCGGAATCGTCTGAAGCCTTCGACAAGGCAATCAGCTTGGCCGAGAATGAATCTCAGTACGTTCCCGCCCGTCTGATCAAGGCCGTCTTGCTAACAAGGTTGGGGCAACCCGAACAAGGCCTTGAGATCTTAACGGAAGTCGCAACCCAGAAGGCTGACCTGCAACGCGACCCACACTATTGGTTCATAAGATCTATTGTCCTCTTGAGCCTTGGCCGGGCGGAGGAACTCGCAGCCGAACTCGACACGCTATTAAGCGGGGATCAGATATTGGAGGCGCACCCATTCTTTCAATCAATGAAAGGCAACGTGCTTGTTCTGTTAGGGCGATTGACTGAGGGCTTGGAGGCGTTTTCTAAAGGCGCCGAGCCTGGACCCGCTTATCAGGATGACGCCTCAGCTTGGCTTGGCGCTAGCCTGTCTCTCGCTGCTCTGTCGCGCCCCAAAGAAGCCCTTGAAGCTGTAGAGCGAACCATCAAGCTCGATCCGAGTTATCAGCAGAATCCTGTTCTATTGTTCCCCAGGACAATGGCGCTGCTGGCCATGGATCGCTACGATGAGGCGCTCGCCTTAATCAGCCAAGCGGCAGAGAGCGAGTTCGCCAGCATATTGAAAGGCGGGGCGCTCGAAGGTCTCGGCGAAAAAGAGGAGGCTTTGAAGGCGTTCGAGGACGCGATACGGCTTTCTTCCAGGACTGCGATAACACAACCACTCTATGCGACCTTGGCGTTCTCTCGAAAAGGGAATATCTTGCTCAGCCTTGAACGGAATGACGAAGCCCTTGAATCCCTCACCGAAGCCATCAAAGCTGCTGAGCCGTTGCCCGACGCTGATCCCAACAAGATGGTGGCGTTCGTCGGAAAGGGGTTGGCGCTGTCCCGGATGGGTAGAAACGACGAGGCATTGGGGCTATTGAACCTGGCAGCAGCATTGAGCGCCAACCTGCCCGCCAGTTTCCCAAACCGGAGCGTCGCACTGTGGTCCAAGGCCGAAGTGCTTTCAACGCTCGAACGATACGACGAAGCCCTTTCAGCTTTGAATAAGGCCGCTGCGCTCGAGCCTTCCAACGTCAACGTGCTCCTCAGCAAAGGCCGGGTCCTGGCTCAACTGCAGGACTACGAAAAGGCCGGCGAAGCATTCGAGCACGCCGCTCGCGAGGCTACACAGGATACTCAGAGGTTCGATGCGCTGCTTGGCAAAGGCCAGGCTTTCAATCGGCTCGAGCAATACGAAAAAGCGCTTGAGACGTACCGCGATGCTATTGTGCTCGCTCCGGAGAACGTCACCTTATGGGAAGGATTAGGAGAATCATACGCCGCGCTCGATCGACATCAGGCAGCTCTACGTGCGTTCAAACGAGGCTGGAGCCTGAGCAAAGGTCCAAAGCGGCCCAGCTCCCTGGCGCTCGGGGTGGGCTCAGCCCTGCTTGACCAGAAACGGGATAAGGAGGCTCTGGACTTTCTGACTAAGGCGAAATCTGAGGCCGAGGCGGACCCTCGAATTGACTTCAATCGAGGAGTTGCGCTTTATCGCCTAAAAAAACGAGGAGAAGCCAGGCAAGCATGGAAGGCGGCCGCGGATAACGGGCTTCAACGCGCTGCTGAGTATCTGCAGGAGCTTGAAAAGCGCGGGGCCCAGTCCGGAGTATGGATTGATTTTCTGGTTTTCTAGCAATTCCGGCTGGTATCGACGACTCTTCGGGATCCTGCTCATCTTCATGTTATCGCTGGTGTCGATGCTGCCTATCATCAAGAAGGACTCCCTCGCGTCGTCGCTGCCCTGGCTCAACACTGGACAGGAGTGGACCGTGATAGCAACACCTCTCCTTGTCTTAGGAATCCTGCTTGCCCTGCCTTCGCTAAGCAGCCTCTCAGTAGGACCAGTAAAGCTTGAGCCAAAACCGTCGCATCCCGAATCGGCCCCGGCGGCCGAAGCTGGTTTTGAAGCTTTGGTCGGCACTCTCCAGTCAATGCGGCCGACCTTAACGGTGGGAGCTGATGTTGCTCCCCTTCCGAGCGCTGAGATCGTCACAATTATTAAGGGGTAGCGGCGCAGAGCAGATTGTTACTCTGATCGTTCACTAAAATCGTTAAGCTGATAGACGCCGGTGGCTAGCCGCGTGGCGCATCGTTCCTCCACAAGCGCATGGTTTCCAAGCCCCGCCTCCGGACGAGAAAGCCCGGTAACTCTCGACAACTCCCCAACAGCAGTCAGACCCGCGCCCTGCAAGTAAGTACGCGCTACTTCACGCAACGCCTGGCGACGCGTGATCTTAGTCGACAACTCCCGCGGGAAGCGCCCTTCGGCCAGCGACCAGATGTAAGTGAACACCGGCTCGTACAACACCTCCGACGGGATCACCTTCATCGCGCGTTGAAGCTCATCAATCGAGCGGGTAAACCGGGCGCGGTCCGTCACACCCGACTCGACACGCAGGTCGCGAGTCCCCATCTCCCACTCGCGCCGCAGAACTTTGAGAATAGCGCGCGCGTTGGGTGACAACAGCTCAGGTTCTTTTCTCTTAGGGACGCCCCACAACGTGTTGAACTGCGGGATCAAGCGCGGGGCTATGAACGTCGAGCGGCCCCGGACCAGCTTCGCGTAATAGACTCGGCCGCGCCGCATCACTTCGTCTTTGATGTACCAGGCCAGGCTCGATTCGGGATCCTTTTGAACATTGCGGGGCATGTAAGCGTCGCGCCTCCCGCATACGGCTATGTACAACGATGGTCCGGGGCGCCGCGCATCGGTCAGCGTCGAGCAGAATCCAACGCTCTCGATAAACCGCTCGGCTTCAGCGGCGTTTTCGATGCGCAGTTCAGGCATGCGCCGCCATGTGTGGTCACGGTAGCTTTCGATCTGTTCGGATGTGGGTTGAGGCATCTACCTAAGGGGAATAGACCACGGATCAAACGGATCAAACGGGTCCTCACGGATCAGATCCGTGAGGACCCGTCTCATCCATCTGATCCGTGGTTAATTGCCGGCATCACACTTCGGCTTTTGCTTCCAGCTCTTCCTCTGCTCTCCGCTTGCGACGTCTCACAACAATCATTGTGACTACGACAATCGCCGCTAACCCGAGCAGGATCAGACCGGCGCCTTTGATCCAGTGCTCGAGCACATCCCAGCTTCGGCCGAAGAAAAAGCCCGCAAGCGTGATGGCGACCGACCACAGCACAGCGCCCAGCATGTTGTAAATCGCAAACGTCCGCCAGGGCATGCGCGAGGAACCGGCCAGCAGCGCCGCAAACACTCGCAAGCCGGTGATGAACCGAGCGACCAGGATAGTCTTGTTGCCGTGCGCTTCGAAAAACCTGTCCATGTGCGCGATCCGCCCATGGGTCAAGCCGACATATCGGCCATAGCGCTCGAGTGTCGCTCGCCCTACTTCGCGGCCGATCAGATAGCCGGTGTTGTCTCCGAGCACCGCGCCAAACGCCGCGATCGCCATCACTCCCCACAGGTTGAATTGACCTTGCGCAGCGAAGAACCCGGCCGCCAGGAGAATGGTTTCGCCCGGCACCGGCACGCCTGCGTTCTCGAGCATCACCCCGAAGAAAACAACCCAGTAGCCGTATTGAGCGAAGTATGAAAGAAGCGCTGAAAGCATCAGTGTCTCAAATGGTACCAGAAGTTGACTACCTCGTTCCATCGATTAGCGCTGCCGATGAAGCATCGCGTATACCGAAGGCGTCACAACAAGCGAAAGCAGCAACGCCACCATCAATCCTCCGATCACCGCAATCGCCAGAGCCTGCAGCATCTCCGCTCCCTGACCCAGCGCCAGAGCCAGCGGCATCATTCCGAGCATCGCTGCAAGCGAGGTCATCAACACCGGTCTGAACCTTCGCCTCCCCGATCGAAGCAACGCATCGCGAAGCGTGTCGCCCGCCGTCAGATGATCTTCGACTGCGTCCAGCATCAGTATTCCGTTCTTCGCAACAATGCCCACGACCATGATCATGCCCATATAGGAAACAACATTAAGCGTCGTGTGCGTAACCAGGAGCGCGACGAGGACGCCGCTCAACGCGAGGACTGCCCCGGTGACAATCGCCGCCGGGTGTGCGAAAGATCGAAACTCGATGAGCAGTGTTATGAACACCAGCGTGATCGCGAGAGCTAATGCAAGCGTCATCTCGCGAAAGCTCGCTTGCTGTTCGCGGTAAAGCCCCCCATATTCGAGCGTCATTCCCGGCGGCAGCTTCACGTCCTTTCCCAGCTTCGCCTGGATCGTTCCTATCGCCGAGCCAAGGTCGATTCCTTCAAGACGCGCGGTGACTCCAACCGTCTGGCGCAAGCCGTCCCGCGCGATCTCGGTTTGCCCCTTGTCGTACTCAATGTCGGCGACCTGATCGAGACGAAACAACGTGTTCTTCACCGGAGAGCGGATTGGCAGCGCGCGCAAAGCATCGAGCGACTGTCGCGATTCCCTCGGCAGCACTACCCGCACGCTGATCAAACGATCCTGCTGCAGGACGGCCGAAGTCGCATCACCGGTCATCGCGGTTGTAACCGTGTTCGCAACATCGGTCGCAGTGACACCAAGCTGAGCTGCGCGCTGAGGATCGATCTTGAAAGTGATCGCGGGACCGCTGATCGTTACACCGTTAAATGTGTCCACGATTCCCGGAATCTTCTTGATGACCTCTTCGATTTCGGCGGCCTTCAGATGAAGCGCTTTCGCGTCCTCGCTGAATAGTTTTATCTCGACCGGCTGCGGCTCGCTGGTCAGATCACCTATCAGATCTCCAAGGATGCCTGGCAACTCGACACGAGACAGACCCGGTTCTTTTGACGCGATCTCCTTTCGAAGATCGTCCTTCACTTCCTCGGTGCTGCGCTTTCGACCGGGTTTCAGCTTCACAAGAAAATCGCCGGTATTAGGCTCGGTGATAAAAAGACCGAGCTGTAATCCGGTGCGCCGGGAGTAGCTCTCAACCTCCGGGGTGTCTTTTAACATGTCCTCGACGTGTTTCAGTATGCGGTCCGTTTCCGCGAGCGAGGTTCCCGGCGGTGTGAAGTAATCCAGCACGAACGCTCCTTCGTCGAATTCCGGCAAAAACTCGGAGCCCAGGTTTCGATAGACGACATACGACACCACAAGCACGCCTGCACAGACGAGGATCACGGCCGCGCGGTTGTCAAGCGCTTTTCCAAGCAGCCACTCGTAGCGCACCACAATTGCGCGTAACAGTCTTCCCTGCTCTCTGGCCTCTTCGCGCTCTGCCGCGGCAAGCCCGCCTTCTAGTTCAGCGCCCGAAAGGCTGTCCTCCATGCCTGCGGGGCGCCTCGGCTTGATGAATCGTTCGGCGAGTACGGGAGTGAATGAGAGCGCGAGCACCAGCGATGTCAACAGTGCCACAGCCATCGTAAGCGCGAGCGAGCGAAAGAAGACGCCAGTGACGCCTGTCAGCAGGGTGAGCGGCAGAAACACGACCACCGGCGTTACGGTCGAGCCGATAATCGGAATGGTTATCTCCGACACCGCGCGCTGAACCGCGTCGTGACGAGACTCGCCGCGGGCCCGGTGGGTGTAGATGTTTTCGACCACTACGATCGCGTCATCTATGACCAAACCAATAGCCGCCGCTACTCCGCCCAGAGTCATCAAGTCGAAACTCAAGCCCGCAAGCCACATCGCGAGAAACGTCGCGAGCACTGTCACCGGAATCACGAGTATTGCGACGAACGTCGTTCCCGCGTTTCTCAGAAAGCCATAGAGAATCGCGACCGAGAGAACGAGGCCGATCAGAATCGAATCGCGGACGGAGTTGATCGAGGCGCGCACCAACAACGACTGATCGTAGTATGGCGCGACTTTGACATCTTTCGGGAGCTGTAAACTAATCGCCGTCAGCTCAGCCTTCACCGCGTCAACCACATCCACCGTGTTGGCATCCGGCTGACGAGTGATGTTGAGTAGCACGGCAGGATGACCATCCGCGGTGACGATTGTGTAATTCGGCGCAACCCCTTCGCCGACCGTTGCCACTTCCGAGAGCGTGACGGGTGCGTTGTTCACCACAGCTACTACGATCGGATTCAACTCCTCGGGTTTTTTGGCCTGGCCGCTTACCAGGGCGAGCTCGAGTTGATGGTTTTCTTCGATGAGACCGGGCGAGGCTATTATGTTGGCCTTGTTCACCGCGTCCACGACTTGCTCCAGCGAAACGCCGCGCGCGACCAACCGCGCGGGGTCGACAGTAACGTGGAACTCGCGTTTTTCTCCGCCGGCGACGGCCACTGCCGCAATGCCGGAAAGCCGCGTGAGTCGCGGTCTGACGACATACGTCGCAAGGTCCCGCAGACTCGCGGGGTCACGCGCGTCTGATGTCAGGCTGTAGCCGGCGACAGGAAAGACCGCAAAAGTAAGGCGTTCAACGCGGCGTATCGAAGCGCCTGGCGGCAGGCTCGAAGCCATTTGCGCGAGCCGCTCCTGAACCATCTGAAGCGATTCGATTATGTTGACCTTCCAATCGAAGAACAGGCTTACGTCGCAGCCCCCGCGTTGCGTCGTAGATCGAATGCGAACTACGCCCGGAAGCCCGTTCATCGCTTCTTCGATCGGGCGGGTGACTGATACGAGAACCTGGGGGGCGGGCACGACGCCGTCGTCGATTATGATGACGACGCGAGGGAAATCAGTTTGAGGGAAGATGGCTACAGGGAGTGCTAAGGCGGCGTAGATCCCGGCGGCGCACAGGAGCCCGACCAGCACCACGACCGCGCGTGACTGACTGGAGACGACCCCCGCCAGGCTCACCGCTCATCTCCCTTTTTTGTGGGATTATCTTTCTTTTCTTCATTGGCATCGCTCTTGTTCTCTTCGTCCTCGCTAACTTCAACCCTGGTTTCATCGGGCAACGCGTAGTTGCCTTCAATGACTACCGTCTCACCACCCTTGAGTCCGGACGTTATTTCCATTTTGTCTTTTGCGCGAATGCCGACGGTCACCTTGGTTTCGTGGGCTATCGATTGATCGTCGACAACCATAACGGTTCCTTCATTCGCGTTTGTGGCATCGAGTGTCACCGCCGCCACGGGAACGACAATTACATCGCTGGCAGATTGCGTCGAGATCACAACCTTCGCCGCGGTATTGGCGCGCAGGCGGCCGCCTTCATTTTTGAGGTTGACCCACACCTCGACGGTGCGACTCTGCGGGTCGCTCGCTCTGCTGACCAGTGAAATGATGCCGACCAGTTCCTCGCCGGGGAGGTCCTGCGGAAGAACCTTTGCCGAATCCCCGACTTTGAGTTGAGCGGCTACCGTATCGGCGACCGGCGCCTTCACTATCACATCGCTGACGTCACCAATTGTGAACAGCTTGCCGCCCGCGGAAACGAACTCGCCCTGGAACTGGAATTGGTCGGTGATAACCCCGGAGAACGGCGCGCGAATAGTCGCGTAGCTCAACTGAGTTTCCAACCCGGCAAGCCGGTCCTCGGCCTGTTTGAGCTTAGCTTCGGCGACCGCGCGGTCATTAGGGCTGATCGTGGTTGCGTGCAATCGCGCGGTGGCTTCAGCCAGGCGCAGATCGTTTTCGGCAGTGGTCAGCGAAAGCTGAGAAGCTTCAACGTCCTTCTTGGAAATCCCGCCCTGTTCGTAAAGTCTCAACCGGCGCTCGTACAGCGTCCGCGCGTTGTTGACGTTAGCCTGTGCATCGCGGACGGCCTTTTCGTCCTGCGCGCGAGTCTGCGGAATAGTCCCCGAGGTTGTGTTATTGAGGTTGACGCGAGCCTCCTGCGCCGCTGCCGCCGCTTCCGCGCGTTGAGCCTGAATATCGCGGGACTCCAGGGTCGCTATCACCTCGCCTTCTCGCACTGCTTTGTTTTTGAGCAGCACCATCTGTTTTAGCTGGCCGGCGATCTTCGAGCTGACCGTCGCCTCATGACGAGGGAAGATTGTGCCGAGAGCGGTTACTTCCGCGGCGATTGAATCCCGTTCAGCTTTTGCAACGCGAACGCTGACTACGACGGCGGCTTCCTCCTCCGCTGCCTGTTTCTTCGAGGGCCACAGCCATACGACGATCACGACCAGGACAGCTACCAGGACGGCGAGGATCGGCCAGTTCCGTCTTTGCCTGAGAAGAACAATTCGCTCTTTCCATGAACGAGGCGGATGCGATTCGCCCTCAATGGTGGTCACAGTTTCTGTTTTGTTGCTTTGCATTTTGTTAGCAACGGTCACTGTCCGGTGACTTGAAGCAAACGAGCACGCGCTTGCTGATAATCAAACAAGGCCTGATAAAGCGCGGCTCGCTGAGCGGCAAGCGTGCTTTGTGCATCGGTCACTTCTATTATGGGAGCCTCGCCCGAGCGATAACGAGCGATGGACGCTTGTAGGTTTCGCTCCGCATTTCCGACGCTCTGGCTCAGGAACTGATACCGCGATGCCGCCGCAAGCGCTTGCGCTCGAGCGGCGTAGAATTGCTGAGTGAAGTTTCGAACCGCGAGATTGCGTTCGGACTGGAAACTCTTCGCGCGCAGTCTTGCCTGCTGTTCGCGGCTGCGACTCGCGCCCCAATCGAAGATCGGAATCGTCACGCTCACCGTTGCCAGCACCCCGGTGTGATCGCGGAGCGGGTCAGGCCGCAGCGACTCAGAATCGAATCCGCCGTTGATGGAGTAGGAGACCTGCGGGAGACGTTCAGCGCGAGCGGCTTTCGCTTCCTGCTCGGCGGCACGGAGCTCCGCGTCAAGCTGTGCAAACTCGGGCCGCGTAGAAATGGCAGCCGCCGCGAATCGGTTTATTCCGGCGGCGTCGGGCAATGCCGTCGCCAGATCGACCACATCTATTGGCGCGGCGAAATCGTAGCCCACCAGGACTCGCAATCCGCCGGCGGCCACCGACTCGGCGACGCGAGCCTGCTCGACCTCATCACGACGCGAAGCCACCTGCAGCCGGGCACGAATCAAGTCTACCTCGGCAACTTCGCCGGCGTTATACATCAGTTCGGTGATGCGCGCGAATTCTTCCGTGGCTGCGAGACTAAGCTCCGATGCGCGGCGTTTTGCCGTCGCCAGGGCGAGTCCGTAGTAAGCATCGTCAACGCCCTGGATCAGAGTCCTGCGAGCGATCTCCGTTCCTGCGCGGGCGGCTTCAAGTAGCGCCACGCTGCGTCTCAAGGCTGCCCGCAGACGCCCGACAACGTCTATCTCACCCGATGCTCCCGCCAGTACTTGATACTCGGCGACCGCGTTCGCGCTTATGAAGCTGAACCTGTCAGCGCGCGGTGTGCCAGCCGCGACCGGGCCAAGCGTAGGTGAGTTGTATATGAAGGTGGACGGAACGGTGATGCGAGGGAGAAACGCGACTCGGGCCTGCCGAACGTCTTCGGCGGCTATCAACTCGGCATATTGAGCAGTTTGAAATGCGGATGCCTGCGCCAGCGCAAGGCGAACCGCTTCATCCCGGGTCAACCGATTTATCGGAGGCGCAGGCTGCTGAGCGGAAGAGTTGAGTTCAGGTTTCGCGGGCGGCTGGGTTTGAGTAGAAGGGTTCTGTTGTGGTGTTTGAGCCGGCTCGTTGTGCTTCACGGCTGGTTCGAGAGGCCCTTGGCCGCGCCCGACGGACGAGACTGCTATCAGCACTGTCGCCGCTAAAAAGAACCGAAGTATGTAACATGAATGAGAGCTGCCCTCAATCGATAGATCCATCGGCTTTGTCATTGGGCTTGGATTGAGCCTTGCACCGGAGATCACGTATGACATAGAGGATGTTAGCGCCCAACTTCTCTTACTTTACTTCACAGACAGCGAGCTGTCTAGAACCCTTCCATCTGCCTGGATCCACGCGTCCCCGGCTGCGTTGTTCAGACTCGCAGCCTAAAACTTGAAGCCCAATGTGAGCTGCGTGCGCCGAGCCGGTCGTGACGCTACGGGCAGACCAAAAAACGGGGAGCTGAGATTGCCCACAAAGCCAGCAAAATTTGTCCGATTCAGCACATTGAAGGCAGCGACCCCGATTGTAATCGACGGGCCTTTGTCGTCTTTCTTCTTAGTCTCTTTCAAGCGGAACTCTTTGGCCCACCGCACATCAAGCGTGGCCGCGCCCGGGCCCTGCAAACCATTGCGAGGCACACCCGCGGGCCGGTCGTTAGCCAGGTTGTCGCGATTGTCGTCGCGGCCGGTCGTGAGACTGTAGGGACGGCCGGAGACAAGCGCGAGCGTCATCCCCAGATTGAACCATTCGCCGGCTTTGATAGTGCCCAGCAAGTTGAAGCGATGCCGTTCGTCAAAGTCGGCCCGCGACCACTCTCCTGTCAGATCATAGTTGTTGGCCGGCCGCGAATTGATCCCGCCGGTGTTGTTGTAAGCTCGTCCCAGCGTGTATTGGATTGTCCCGTTAAAGAAGCGGCTGATCTTACCGCGTAACATCAACTCCAGCGCGTGCGCCTGCGAATGAGCCGTCGATTCCACCTGGCGCAGTATGCCGATAGTCGGATCCGGCCGCTGAAGAAAAGGCGTCAGCGGAGCATTGATATCGCGTGAACGATACAGCTTTATGCCGCGCGTATTGATGTAGTTGGCAGTTGCGGTCAGCGATTTGTTGAGTTGTCGTTCGATGCCCACTCCGGACTGAATGATGTAGGGTTCGCGAATATCAGGCGCGAAACGGACAATGGTGCTGGGCTGGGCCGCGAGCGTCCCACCCGACGAAAACGGATCAGGAAAACCTGGATTGGAAATAGACACCTCGCGCAATCTCTGCCCATCAAAGCGCAATCGATCGGCGATTGGCCCGATGCCCGTGCGGTCATAAAAAACCCCTGCGCCGCCGC
>Ga0137359_10000375_pt1 | contig 33830 bp, 24 predicted proteins | sample Mad1_40_16metaG_FD_108281 | JGI IMG/M metagenome (GOLD analysis project Ga0137359, IMG submission 108281) | Vadose zone soil microbial communities from Angelo Coast Range Reserve, California, USA - Mad1_40_16 metaG | ecosystem: Environmental > Terrestrial > Soil > Vadose zone | place: USA... | reverse complement strand
CCGGTAGAGCTGGAAGCAATCGTGCACATTCCATTCCGCCTGCCGGAGTACTAGAAGCACTTAAGTAAGGAAGTAATGAGGTAAGGAAATGGCGAAGCGGGATGCTTCCTTATTCCGTTGCGCGCTACTTGCGAACTCTTGTTGCTTCGTTACTCTCTTCGGCGAGCTTCACCAGCGTGTACAGCGCGTGATTGACGGGAGTGGGCACGCCGAGTTCCGCGCCGCGGCGCGAAATGTAGCCGTTGAGGGAATCGATTTCGGTGCGTTTGCCGCGCATCAGGTCCTGGCCGGTGGAGGAGATCGCGCCGGACATTTGTGTTGCGATTTTGAGAGCGCCGGTTAAGCCGTCTTGCGGAGTTTCCACGCCGGGAAGCTGAATGCGCGCGGCACGCGCTACGGCGAGAACTTCGTTCACGACGGCCTCGACCACTTTGCGCGCGTCTTCGCTGGCGGCGATTTGGCCATACTTCGCTCGGCCGAGCGCGGAGATGGCGTTGAGCGCGCAATTCCAAATTAGTTTGGTCCACAGCTCGCCGTCGATGTTGTCGGAGATACGGCAGCCCACGCTGGCTTTTCCAAAGAGGGCGGCAAAGTTTTCGGTGCGCGCGTTGCGGGGGCCGATGACGAGATCGCCGCGGCCAACATGTTTGACGTGCGCAGGTTCGGGGACCGATGCGGCGACGTACACAACCGCGCTGAGCGCATCGATTCCCTCGGCGTGAATTTTTTCGGCGTTGTCGACGCCGTTCTGCAAACTGACCACAGTTGCGGACGAAGAAAGCAGCGGAGCAAGGGCGCGCGCGGTCAGTTCCGTGTCCGTCGTTTTCACGCAGAAGAGAATTATCTCCGCGCCGCGCACGCCTTCGAGTTCGGTGGACGCTTCCACGCGCACGGTTTCCTTGAATTGCAGCGTGTCGAGCAGCAAGCCATTCTTTCGAATGGCTTCCGCGAACGCCGAGCGTCCGATCATCACGACGGGAGCGCCGGCTCGCGCGAGCATTCCACCGAAATAACCGCCGACGGCGCCCGCGCCTACGACGGCGATGCGCGGCCAATTTTCGAACGAGCTCATGCCGCGACCGTGCCGATCATAGCGTGATCGCGGTGATCAAACGATCGATGTCGCGCTCTGTGTTGTAGAGGTGCGGGGAGACGCGAATATTTCCTTCGCGCAAACTGGTAATGATTTTTTCTTTGACGAGTCTTTGATAAAGCTCGACGGTTTTTCCCGGCGAGCGCGCGGCGAAGCAGCCGTAGGGTCCGCGTTGTGCGGAATCGAGCGGGCTGGCGGGGACGCAGCGGTCTTTGGGGAGGCGTTCGAACAGGAAATCGATGAGTTTGCGATTGTGCGCCTCAACGGTTTCAGGTCCTAGCTGCAGGACAAATTGCAGCGAAGCGTCCATGGCGGCGAAGTTGAAATAATTGGAGGTTTCGGCGATGTCCCAGCGCTGCGCGCCACGCACGGGCTTGGGATTTTCCAATGCAAGGGAGTGGAAATTGTGAGCGCCTTCCGCAGCGGCCCAGTAGAAAGGGCCGGGGCGCATTTTTTCGGTGTGCTCGTTTTTGGCCCAGAAGAATCCCGTACCGTAGGGGCTGAGCAGCCATTTGTATCCGGCGCATACCAGAAAATCGGCGCCCAGTTTGGCGACGTCGAGCGGCATGCCGCCGCAACATTGGCTGACGTCGAGCAGCAACAGCGCGCCCTGCGCGTGACAGGCGGCGGCGATGCGCGCGGCATCGAGCAGTACACCATTATCGAAACGCACCAGACTTACAGAGACCATGCGCGTTTTCGGAGTCATGGCGGCGAGAAAGTCGTCGGCGGTGATGAAGCGCTCGCGCGGCGAAACAACTTTCATCACGATGCCTTCGCGCGCTTCCATCGGCTTCCATGTGGCGTATTGAAGAGGGAATTCACCTTTGGCGGTCAGAACTTCGTCGCCTGGTTTCCAAGTGAGACCGTAAGCGACCGCGGACATGCCGGTGCTCGCGCCGGAGGTGAGCGCGACCTCTTCGGGCTTCCCGGCGATTAGTTGCGCGATGGAAGCGCGGATGCGATTGGGTATTTCAAAGTACGCGGAATCGGCGATGCGGTGCGGAAATTTCTTCCATTCAATTGCGGTCTGGACGGCGCGGTGAGCGACCTTCGGCATGGGACTTTGGCCGGCCAAATTCAGATAGATGGCGTCTTCGATTTCGAACCATTCCTGGCGCCAGTCAGTGATCGGGGAAGTAGTTGCAGTAGCCATGGGTCCTCCGGCGACTCAATGAACGTTCTATTGTTTTGGAGGAACGCCGCGTGCGCAACAACCAAATTGGATAGCCACGCGAGGCGGACTGTTTGTTAGGCAAGAGCATCGGGCTACAAGGCCACTTACCGCTCTTACTCTCAACATTCCATCTATGAGGCCCAACGACGGATTCCGATTTTTATATAAAGAGCCCATACCTTCATAGATTTGCCCCATAAACCACCTCGTGGTCTGGGGCAAGTTGTTCTGCGTCATGCTGTTAGCTGATGACGGATATTCGACGTTCCGGTGGCAACGTTATTGCCCCAGTGTGGCTCAAGGCCCCAGTTAACCAACCTTAAGGAAAGTTACTCGCTACCTGCCTTTAGGAGAGAGTCCATGAAAGAGAATCCAAAGAAGAGGAATTGGGTATCCATAATCGCTATTGCTGTCGCTTTGCTGGTCACGGCCAGTGGCGCGCACGCGCAGGCCGCATTTGCAACGATCACGGGACGCGTCCTCGATCCCAAGGGAGCATCGATGCCGAATGCTACGGTCACGGCAACGAATACCGAGACGGGAATTGCGCGCACGACGACCGCGACATCAGATGGGCTGTATCGCTTCGAGAACCTGCCGCCTGGCGTCTACGACGTTAGCGTGGATGCCTCCGGCTTCAACAAGGCCCAAGCAAAAGGTGTGAAAGTTCAGGTCGGCGAGAACCGGGACATCAATTTTACACTGCAGCTTACTGGACAGAGGGAGTCTGTGGTGGTGACCTCAGAAATACCGCTGGTTGAGGCAACCAGGACTGATGTTTCTACAGTCATCGATGACAGGCAGGTGGCAGACCTGCCGACGACCACAGCCTTTAGTATCAATGGAACAGCAGGCGTCAATGGGATCAGTAACGATTATGCGGGCTTGGCAACGACCGCGCCGGGTGTCAAATACGACTTCACTAGCGTGTCCTCCGACCTGCTGGGACCTGGAGCAGTGAACGATCGCGGCATCCTTGTAAATGTGGACGGCGGCAACATCTCGGACCAAGTAGTTTCCACACGTGATGCCTTGGGCGCGTCTCTCGAAGAGGTCAAGGAGTTTCAGGTCATTTCCAATAATTACGATGCCGAATATGGACAAGCGGGCGGCGTCATCCTAAACGTAGTGACCAAGTCAGGCACGAATTCCTTCCATGGCGATGCCCACGGATACTTCCGCGGCCGCAACATGACGGCATCCAGCTTTATCTACAACTTGAGCAATCCGACGAGCCGCGCTCCGTTTTTCAAGCATGAAGGAGGAATAACCGCGGGTGGACCGTTCGCGAAGGACAAGTCCTTCTGGTTCGTCAGCTTTGAAGATGCGCACCAGGCATCGCCGTTGACCCTCACTCCGCCGTCAGGTTCGGTGACCGTTCAACAACCGACAAATGAACTGCTGTGGTCCGGAAAATGGGATCATCAGGTATCAGAAAAGCATCATCTGTTTGTGCGCTATAACGTGCAGCGGGATTTAGAAGGCAACTCGTCGATTCAGCTTCCTACCATTCATGCCACACCAGAAGTCCTGAACAACATCACGATCCACGATAACAATCTGAACGTGTCCATGGTCTCCACTCCAACGTCGCACACGGTGAACGAGGCTCGCTTCTTCTGGCACCGGTTCCTGACTTCCACCCTGGACCTTTCTCCGTTGCCCGGTCAGAGGGGACCGAACTTCTACCATGGCGCAGCCTTCTGTTGCCCGCAAGGTGGGCTGCAGAACCGGTTTCAATACCTGGATAGTCTCTCCTGGACCCACGGCTCGCACACCGTTAAGACCGGGTTTAATATCAGCCACTTTCCGTACAACTCGCTCTTCCAACAATTTCATTTCGGAGAGTGGGAAGGCTTCACTAGTCCCACCACTCCTACTGCGTTTACGATCGCGGCGGGTGCCGGCTTCGTCAACACGTTCGACAATATTTACGGGCTGTATATCCAGGATAGCTGGCACGTTCGTCCCAACTGGACGATCAACTACGGGATTCGTTACGACGTTGAAGATGGTGCATTTACCGGCGGCACCAAGGCCAATCCGGCGGGTGGCTGCTTCGAGGCCAACGGGATCATCCCAGCTTGCTCGAAAGACCATAACAACTGGCAGCCGAGATTAGGGGTCGCCTGGAGCCCGAACTTTGGCTCCGGGATCATGCACAGTATCTTCGGCGGCCCGGGCAAGTCGGTGGTGCGCGCATCGCTCGCCGAAGTGACTATGTTGGCGTACCTGAACGTCTCACTTGACTCGCTTAACTTCGACGGCGTCAATCTGCTTACGGCCACAATCAACGACCCCGCGGTTCTAGCGTTCTTCCCAAACCGCCCGCCAGACTCTGTGCTAAAGCCCTTTTTTCCTTCGAACACAACCTTCTTCGGCCGTGTACGACCGATTTCGCCGAACCTGCGTAATCCAGAGACCCGTCATGCCGCGCTGACGGTAAGCCGCCAATTCGGCTCGAGCTTCGTGCTGGAAGCGGGCTACATCGGAGTCTTTGGTTACGGTTTGTTCGGCGAGCGCGACACCAATTATCCAACACCCGTCGCCGATCCAAGTCATCCAGGCTTCTTCTATTTCGCTCTAGCGCCATCCATCCAGCCCCTCAATCCCGCGAGCGCGAGGCCAGACAACCGCTTTGCCGCTATCCGCACCAACTTCAGCGGGCGCACCTCCGCGTTCCACGGCTTTACGCTTAGCGCCACAAAGCGTTTCGGCCATCACTTCCAGTTTCAGGCGGGTTATGTCTATTCCAAAACCCTGTCCACAAGCGAGGATTTCTTTGGTCTTTCTGAGCCGGGGAACCCGCTGGCCAGCCTGAGCCTAGACCGCGCACCTAGCCAAAACGATCTTCGTCATCAAGGTAACTTCAGCTTCGTTTATGATTCCGAAAAGTTCTTTAGTGCTCCGGTAATCAGCCCCGTCCTAAACAACTGGACGTTCAGCTTCATCGGCCAACTGCAATCCGGTCGCCCCTACCCGATCTCGACCGGGGATGTCAGTCTCGTTGGTTCTTTAGGCCCGAGCGTCGGCGCCGAGAGTCAACAGAGACCAAACATCGCGCCAGATGGAACAATTCTCCTCAACGGTAATATCGCCACTACCGGCGGAACGACCTTCCTGGTTGGGCAGACCGGTGCTGGTATGTGCGGGGGTTGTCCGCAGACAACGTTCGACGCCCCGGCGAACGCAGACGCGGCTCACGGGCCAACTGACCCCTTTTCGGGTAACCCCGTGGATTTCCAGCAGATCAACGGCAATCTCGGCCGCAACGCGGGGCTAACCAACCCTTATTACCGCTTCGATGTATCCGTCATTAAGGCATTTCCAATTCCGAAGCACGAGGCAATGAGACTGGAGTTGAAGATGGACGTGTTTAATGTCTTCAACCACACAAACTTCCTCCTCTACAATGGTGCCGACGCGGTGGGCGGCATCCTCCCCTTTGGCCCAGCGGGTTGCACCAGCTGCGTGGAAGAAACCACGGGCCGCATCATCGGAGTCGATGGCAGGGCGCTCAATATCTCCAACCTCCATGGCGGCCCTGCGGACAAGGACTTCAATCGGCCGAATTGGGGAGGTATCGGAAATCCCACGCAAGTAGACACTCCGCGGACTATTCAGCTTGCCATTCGTTTCCGCTGGTAGTTGCGCGGAGGCGGCAAAGACTCTGACAACAACTCGTCTAACCGAGGGGGCGATCCGGCCCCCTCATTTTTTTGACCTGCGGGACTGCTCGCGGCGCAAGCTCTTGCCTCACTCTACCCGCCAAAGTCCCTTGACCCGCCCAATTCAAGGACGTCCGCAGGTGCTCCTGCGGTGTTTATCCAGATGCGGCCAGACGGTAAAATCTGACATCGTTAAGCTTCGACAAGCCTGTCCAAAAAAAGATCCGAGGGTGTCGATCTCGACCCCTCGCGTTCGTCGTATAAATGAAGGCTAACTTCAGCGGGTCAGAGCCGCCGGGCCGGCTTAAGACCTAAGAACCAAAGAGGGAGATAAATCCATGCGATTCATGGCGATAGTCAAGGCAACGAAAGACTCCGAGGCGGGCGCGCTGCCCAGCAAGGAGTTGCTTGCCGAGATGGGGAAGTTCAACGAGGAGTTGATGAAGGCAGGCGTTCTGCTGGCTGGCGAAGGGCTGCAGCCGAGTTCGAAGGGGGCGCGGGTCAGGTTCTCTGGAACGAAACGCACCGTGATTGACGGACCCTTTACCGAAACCAAGGAACTGATCGCCGGTTTCTGGTTGTTGCAGGTGAGGTCCAAGGAAGAGGCGATCGAATGGATCAAGCGCAGCCCGGCACCCTTTGACGGTGAATGCGAGATCGAGATTCGCCAGGTGTTCGAGGCCAGCGATTTTCCGGCGGAGATCTTTCCTCCCGAGGACGCGGCGCGAGAGCAGTCGCTGCGCGATGAGCTGCAGAAGAAGGCGGCAAAGCCGTAATTGTCACTCGACGCCGGAAAAAGATTTTTCGGCCGTGTCGATTTCCCTGAGGTTCATTCGTTGTGTAGTAGAGCGGGGATTTACTTCCGTTCGTGAAAGCTGGAGCAGCTGAGCGCTAAATTCAGAAATACGAATACAAGGAGATGGCCATGAAATTTCTGAGCATGTACAAGTCGGTGGAAAGAAACGCTCCTCCATCACAAGAGGAAATGAACAAAATGGGGAAGCTGATCGAAGAGGGGATGAAGGCCGGTTGGCTGGTTGCCACTGAGGGCTGCCTGCCGAGCGCGCTCGGCGCACGTGTTCGCTCCACGAACGGGAAGGTGAGCGTGACGGACGGACCTTTCACTGAGTCGAAAGAGGTGGTCGGTGGCTTCGCCATTCTACGGGCGAAATCCAAGGAGGAGGCCATTCAGTTGGCGAAGGACTTCCTCAAGGTGGTCGGTGATGGTGAATGTGAGCTTCGCCAGATTTATGAAGCCGGCGCGGACGCGGCTGCCGGACACTAGTCTCGGTGTTCTCGAGGCCGCTTTTACGTACGCAAATGCCTTACCGCAGATAACCGGGTGGGAGCATGGCAATCGCGACGTATCGATTTCGTGTGACTGGTGGTAGACAGGGGCTCGGTTTTCCTATCAGGCCGAGCCTGGCGACCAATCTCTCAACCAAATGAAAGGAGATGTGAAGATGAAATTCATGATGATCGTTAAATCGAGCGAGAAGTCGGGGCATCCGCCTCAGGCGCTGATGGACGAGATAGACAAGCTCAGCAAAGAGGCCGGTAACACTATGATTGGCGGCGGCGGACTTGGCCCAAGCGCGCTGGGAGCCCGTGTCCGGCTTTCCGATGGGAAGGTAACGGTAATCGACGGGCCTTTCGCGGAGGCCAAGGAGATTATCGGTGGCTACGCGCAGTTTGAATTGAAGTCGAAGGAAGAGGCGGTCGAGAGCGCGGTGCGTTTTATGGAACTGCACAAGAAATACTGGCCGGGCTGGGAAGGCGAGACGGAAGTTCGGCAGATGTTCAGTCCGGAAGACTTCACTCGTTGCAAACCGTAGCAGCAGTGTCTCTTTTCAGACGGCTAGTAGAAAAACCGAGTATTCACGGCACGTAGCGGTCGGCTTGCGCGAACGATTTGAAGATGGTGTGATGGATGGGCGTGACGTCCGCCATCACACATACCACGGTCGATGCGGTCTGGAGGATTGAGTCTGCCAGACTGATCGCCGGGCTTACTCGCATCGTCCGCGACGTAGGTGTGGCCGAGGAGCTTGCGCAGGATGCTCTCGTCGCGGCGCTCGAGCGGTGGCCTGAGTCTGGCGTCCCGGACAATCCCGGCGCCTGGCTGATGGCTACCGCGAAGCACCGCGCCATCGATTACTTTCGGCGGAATAAACTTCTCGAGCGCAAGCATGAAGAACTAGGTCGCGAGCTCAAGACGCAGCAAGAGGCGGCCGTGGCGAATTTCGAAATCGCGCAGGATGATGACATCGGAGATGACCTCCTTCGCCTCGTGTTCATCTCCTGTCACCCGGTTCTCTCGACGGAGGCGCGCGTTGCGCTGACGCTTCGATTGCTCGGCGGATTGACGACCCAGGAAATCGCGCGCGCGTTTCTTGTCCCCGAGCCGACGGTGGCTCAGCGAATCGTCCGAGCCAAGCGCACGCTGAGTGAGGCGCGCGTCCCCTTTGAAGTTCCCCGCGGACCCGATCTTGCCGCGCGTTTGTCATCCGTGCTTGAAGTGATCTATCTCATCTTCAACGAAGGCTACTCGGCCACTGCCGGTGAGGACTGGATGCGTCCGGCTCTGTGCGAAGACGCGCTGCGTCTCGGGCGTATCTTGGCTGGGCTCGTTCCAAATGAGCCGGAGGTCCACGGCCTCGTGGCCCTCATGGAAATCCAGGCGTCGCGCGTTCGGGCGCGGGTCGGTCCGGGCGGAGAGCCGATCTTGCTCCTCGATCAGGATCGCGCGCGCTGGGATCATGTGCTTGTTCGCCACGGCCTTGCTGCGCTGCAGCGCGCTGAGGAACTCGGCGGCGGCCTCGGTCCCTATGCGCTCCAGGCCGCGATCGCCGGTTGTCACGCTCGGGCGCGTGCCGCAGCGGAGACGGATTGGGAGCGGATTGCGTCGCTTTACGACGCGCTCGCGCAGCTCATGCCCTCGCCCATTGTGGAGCTGAACCGTGCGGTCGCGGTGGCCATGGCCTTCGGCCCGACAGAGGGCCTTAAGCACGTCGAGGTGCTCGCCACGGAGCCGACGCTCAAGGGATACCACCTCTTGCCCAGCGTCCGCGGTGATTTTCTTTACAAGCTGGGCCGCTTCGCCGAGGCGCGGGCGGAGTTCGAGCGCGCCGCATCGCTCACGCGCAACACGCGCGAACGCGAGCTCCTGCTCGATCGCGCCCGGGCGTGCGCAGAAGGGCCAATACAGCCGGGGCCACTGTAAAGAAGGCTGCGCGTTTCGTTCTTTGCGCGCATTCCAGACGCGCCGATTAACGGTTCGCTTGGAAATGGCCGAAGGACGGGTCAAATTGCGGGCCCGGGCATGTACTTATTGACAGAGTGGCCGCTGGAACTATTCGACCCCAGGAGTTTTTGGCTTAGTATGTAGCCTGGAACTTCTGGTTTTTACCCCTCCCTGAAGAGCCTCCGAACATAATGGCCCGAGTGTGTCGAGTGATGGGCTGAGAGTTTGGTGAGCCGGAATGAGATTTGCGCATAGTCGGCGAGTTCGCATAGGGCTTGGCCTGGTGCTCGGGGCGGCTGGTCTTTTAGCGCTTGCATACTACGTTAGTACAACGAAAGTTGAAGTGCACATCACCTCGAGAATCGCCGCGATGATTTTCGGGCTGGTAGTGGTGATCATCTTTGTGGTCCTCCCCGGGTACAGCATTATTGTCACGCGTGAGATTCGCAAGCGGCGGCGAGTGGAAAAAGCCCTGATACAAGCAAAAGAAGAAGCCGAGCGTGCCAGCAAATTTAAAGACCAGTTCCTGTCCACCATGAGCCACGAGTTGCGCACTCCGCTTAATGCGGTCCTGGGTTTTTCGGACCTGCTGGCTGACAAACGTTGCGGAGAGCTGAATGAGCGGCAGCAACGCTACGTGAGCCACATCACTACAGGTGGAAAGCACCTGCTCAAACTCATCAATGACATTTTGGATCTTTCCAAGATCGAAGCCGGGCGCCTGGAGCTTTCTTTCGAAGACATGTCCGTAGCCAACATCTTTGGAGAAGTGGTTAGTGCGTTACGACCGCTCGCAGAGAAGAAAGCACAAAGCCTATCTTCAAGTGCGGATCGCGGCTTGGGTGTTCACGCCGACGCGACGAGATTCAAACAAGTGCTCATGAATTTGGTCGGCAATGCCATCAAATTTACTCCGGAAGGCGGATGCATCGAGCTATCTGCTCAACAGATTGACGGTCAAGTGCAAGTGAAAGTACGAGACAGCGGGCCGGGGATTCCGCCGGAAGAGCAGAAGCGAATCTTCGATGCGTTTTACCGGATACGTAATTCCGGGGAGGGCGTCGAGGGCACGGGACTGGGCCTGGCCATCACGGAGAGCCTGGTGAAATTGCAGGGCGGAGCACTGGGATTGGAAAGCGCGGCGGGCAAGGGAAGTTGCTTTTACTTCAGTCTGCCCATCGGCTCTGCCGTTCTAGAGCCGCGCAGCGAACCGGTGAAAGCAGCGAAGAAAACGAGCCAAAGGGCCAAGATCCTGATCATTGAAGACGACGCCACAACCATCCGTCTCATCGAGGCACAGCTGACGTCTGCTGGCTACGAAGCGTATTCCTGCAATCAGCCGGAGCAGGCGCTGGAAAGGGCGGCGGGATTGCAGCCGCAGGCAATCACGCTGGATCTGCTGATGAAACCGACGAGCGGTTGGGAGATTTTGCTTCGGCTAAAGAACGACGTTCGCACAAGGAACATTCCTGTGATCGTGGTCTCGATTGTAGATCAGGCAGCCACGGGCGCCACGCTGGGAGCGGAGGAGTATTTGGTGAAGCCGGTGGATAAGAAGACGCTCTTGGGAGCGGTAGAACGATGTATTGAACGGAGAGGACGTTCGGTGCCCGCGCGGCCGATTCTGGTGGTTGAAGATGACGGACCCACACGCGAGATGATTGTCGACTTGCTTAAGGCGAAAGGGTATGCGGTCAAGAGTGCCGCGGATGGAGCATCAGCGCGAGCAGAGGTGGAGGCGTCGTTGCCCGGGTTGGTGATTCTCGATTTAATGCTGCCCAAGGTGAGCGGATTCGAACTGCTCTCGTCATGGCGGGCAAACCAGCGCACCGCCGGACTCCCGATATTCGTGCTAGCAAGGATTTGAGCAAACAGGAAAAAAGCTACCTGCACGATCACGCGCAATCACTTTTTCATAAGCAGGAATCATGGCAAGAAACCCTTGTTAAGGAACTGCAGCGCGCGGTGGGCACGCCACAAGTGGCCAAGTCATGAAGCATCGCATCCTCGTCGTTGAAGATAACCCTCTCAACAGCGAATTACTGCGCGACTGGCTGGAAGTGGAGGGTCACGAGGTGCAGATTGCGGCCAATCTGAACGCATCGTTTGCGGCCATCAGGAGCCAGCAGCCGCATGCCGTGTTGCTCGACGTCCAGCTTGGCGCGGAGGATGGCTTATCGCTGGCGTCCTGGATGCGACAGCAGCCGGGACTGCGCCAGATTCCGGTAATCGCCGTAACGGCACAGGTTATGGTTTCCGAGCGACAACATATTCTGGAGAGCGGATGCAATAGCATCGTGTCAAAACCTGTGGATTTCAATGTGCTCCGAGATCAGTTGCAGGTTTGGCTCAGCAGTTCTGAAGCCTTGCAAGGAAATGGCATCACAACCAAGAAGTAATACTGAACAAATAAGCGTCCGGATAGAACGCTCTAAGCATTTTTGAACGAACGGCGTGGCCCCAAAGGATCCAGCCCCTCCCGCCGATATTACAGATTGAGCCTCGACGCAAGCTCCTGCTTGACGGTGAGGCGCTCGCAATCCGCGCCTTGCGCACGATTGCAAGGCTAGCTGCAATTTTGCCGGAGGGAGCAATGAAGATGCGGACAGCTTCATTCGGGAACGTATCGGGCCAGCGAGGAATGTCTTGCTGGCGTGCACTGTTACTGGTCTGGTGTGTGAACGCATTTCTGGTTGCTTTCACGTCGAGCCTGCCTGCGCAGACCACGTCAGTTATCGAAGGATTGGTGACGGATCAGCAAGGGTTCAGCGTTGCTGGAGGAGATATTCGCGTCACCAGCGCCGCGCTGGCGATCGATCGCCACACGACCACGGAAAGTTCCGGACGGTACAGAATTGTCGGACTCCCGGCAGGCGTCTACACGATCACGGCGTCGAAAACAGGGTTCGTTCCGGAAACTGTAACTTCGCTGGAAGTCACCATGAACCGCACCATTAGCCTCGACATGACGCTGCGAGTCCAGGGGCAGATCGAAAGAGTTGAGGTCGGTGCGGTTGCGCCTTTGCTTGAAAGTAATGCGTCTTCTTCAGGCGCCACGATTGTGCCCGCGCAGATTGAACAGATGCCGATTAATGGCCGGAACTATCTTGACCTGTTGCAACTGGTTCCCGGTGTGGCGGTCAATCGCCAGCAGGATCCTAGCTTGGATAGCGCAACACCGATCCTTGGAGAGCGCGGGGGCAACGCCGTGTTCCTGATCGACGGCATGCCCAATCGCGACGAAGTGAACGGCGGCGCCGCTGCGCAGTTTACGCAGGACTCGATTCTCGAATTCCAAGTTGTGACGGGCAGCTACAATGCGGAGTTTGGCCACGGCTCGGGCGGCGTCATCAACGTGGTGAGCAAGAGCGGCACAAACGATTGGCATGGTGGCGTCTCCCTTTTTCATCGAAACTACAAACTCGATTCGTCTGATTCCAGCCAGGTGTTGAACGGGCGGGTTCCATTTCTGTTGCGTTGGGATCCAAGCGCGCAGCTCGCCGGGCCTTTCATCAAGGAGAAAATCTTTTTCTTTGTTTCAGCCGAACGCATCCTTGAAAGCCGCCAACTCAATTTTCAGTTCCCACCCGCGGCTCCGCCACTTCTGGTCCAGTTCGAGACGCCATTCAACCTGCACACAAAAACCTATGACACACGAGTGCGGGCTAAGCTCGAAGAACAGCTCGGGCATCATCGCCTCAGCCAGCAAGTAAACCTTACAAACACGCACGTGACGGATTTCTTGCCTTTGCTGAAAGCGCTCAGCCTTCCTTCGACGCGGAACAATCTCGCCTCTCGCCGCCTCATGCTTGGTTTTAATGACACCGTGACGATCGGAGACCAGTCGAATCCCTTTCTGGTCGCTCTCTACGGCCAATACCGCGGGGAGCCCTCCGTGACTCGACCCTCACACCCACAGGCCGGAACGGCCTCGACTCTGGACAATTTGTTCAGCAGCATTAACACGGGTCAATTGTTTGGCGATCAGGGCCAGGTTCAGTTTGGGCCCGGCCATACCGCGCTGATTCTCAAACAGCAGTACGTCTCTTTCGGAGCCAATTCCACAAAACAGATTGGGAGGCACATCGCGAAATTTGGTTGGGATTTCCAGCGCACGCGGGTGGATGGGACAGAAGCAAACAACCTGCTCAATCAGCTGTTTGCAACGACTGCAGACCTCGGAACATTTGGACCCGTTGATGCCGGAGTGTACTTCCTGAATCAGCAAGGCGGCCTCGCGCCGCAGGACAATACCATCCGCCTGCGGAACAGCTACAACGGCGCCTTCGTTCAAGACGACTGGAAAGTCCTGAAAAACGTCACCCTGAATCTGGGTCTGAGGTGGGATTACGACAATCAGTTCCCGAACAAAGCAAATTTCTCACCAAGATTGGGCGTGGCGTGGCTCATTACGCCAAAAACTGTTTTTACCGCAAGCTGGGGGACCTTCTACGATCATTTTCGCCTCGGACTGGCTCGAGACATCCCGGGATTTGGCGGTGCCAACCTTCTTACCCAGACATTTCTCTCCTTCCCACGGCTTTTCTACGGAGACCCGAGTACGCTCACGGTACTTTTTGCGACGATTGGCCTTCCTGTTCCTTGCGCTTCTTCAAACCTCAGCGACGCGCAGATTGCCTCGATGGGTCTCACGTGTTCCGCGCGATTTCCAAACGGAGCCAACAAGCCGCTCTATGGGGTCGATCATTTGAGTGCGGTCGTTGCTCCCGGCCACACGCCCGTCGCCGCGAATGCTGTCGTCAACGTGCAGAACGTCCAGTCACTAACTGGCTTAACTCCCCAACAATTTGCCGATGCTGCCAGCGCCGCCGTAGGTGCGGCTCCCGGCCTGTTTTCCTACGACCCGTTCGGGAACCTCACGATTGGCGGCAGCGCCTTTCCCACGAATGGTATTCCCATCAGTGTTGACCCGCGCTTCAAGACGCCATACACGAATGGAGTGCACCTTGGCTTGCAGCGCGAGCTTGACTCCAACACCGTCATCCAGCTCGACTACTACCGCAAGAACATCGATCACATCGTGGGAGTTCGCGACACGAATTTGGCGTTTGAGGCGCGGGTTCCGGGTCATTCGGGCGAACTCGTTCCGGGAACTGGGCCGCGCCTGAGCTTCGGGTATGGTCCGTGGTATCAGGGGACTTATGACGCCCTGACGACCGGCTTTCGCAAGCGTATGGGGAAACGATTTTCGCTGGATGTCAATTACACTTGGACTCATGAGACGGACAACGCTTTGAATTCCAACTTTATTAGTGACCTGCAAACCGGCCTCGGCGCCGGATTTGCTGCGAGCAACGGCCCCACGGATAGTTTCGTGGGAATTCCAACTCTTGTCACGGACCCGAAAACAGGTCAGACCAACGCCAACGGAGCGTTCACCGCCAGTAACGGAAATCCTGTCCCTGAGGCTGGTATTTTTTATAACGGCCCGGACCTGGACAGCGGACCATCCGACCTGGCGGTGAATCACACGTTTCTGGCCCATGGGCTTATCCAGCTTCCATGGAAGCTGAGCTTCAGCAGTATTTTTCGTGCGCAAAGCGGATTTCACTACAGCGCCGCATTTGCCGCAACCCCTCCGGACGTTGATGGCGACAACCACTTCAACGGTGTCGATTTTACGAAGGGGCGTAATCACTTCACTGCGCCCTCATTCGTCAACATTGATGTGCGAGTCGCTAAACGTTTCGATTTTGGAGAACGGATCAATCTCCAAGCGTACGTGGAGTTCTTCAATCTGTTTAACCGCGCGAATCCCGCGGCGGTCAATGGGCTTCCGAGGACCAGCTCCAACCGCACGGCTCCCCAATTTGGACAGGTGCTGCAGGTCCTTCCCGGACGCGAAGGGCAAGTGGGGATTAAGATCGAATTCTAGTTTGGAAGCGGTTCTTGTGGGTTGCCGTAGCGTGATTCTGCTGTCAAACCGATCAAGATCTGCGCCTTCGACACGCGCCGCGCCCTTAACCGCAGTGCTAAAAGGGCCTAATCGCGATTGGTCACGGGCAATTTATACGTAAGTATGGAACGCTATCGAGAGTTATGTAGCGACCCGCGGTAAGCGTCCCGCGAAGCTTCGCAAGTTCAACATCGCTCACCACTTATTTGTCTTTCCAGATGGTCTACCGCTTGCTGTCGCCTTGTTCATATGGGGTAGCGCTCTTTCGAGGAATTGGCCTTTTTCCCATTCGATTTCCTTGGGAGCCTTGCTACGCCGACACACGAATCGACCGAACGGAGAGATTCGGGTCCATCCACGTCATTTTCCCTTGATGTTGATATGTGAATTTAAAAATTTAGGGGGGGCAATGAGGCCTAAGTATCTTACATTTTTGGCGTTTCGAAGCTTCGTTATACTCGGATTGGCTGGTGCCTTTGCAGTTGCCGCTTCTGCTCAATTCGAGAAAGGGGCGATCAGCGGCACGGTCAAGGATTCCAGCGGCGCCTTGATTGTCGGCGCTCAGGTTTCGGTAACATCCGTGGAGACCTCCGCTGTACGGACCGAAACCACGAATGACACTGGATACTACACTATAACAAATCTTGAACCGGGTCTCTACGAAGTCAAAGTTTCGCACCCGAGTTTTGGCGACTTTCAACGCAGGTTTATGCTTTCGCCCGGAGCGCGGAGCACGGTCGACGCTACGTTGGAGATAAAAGGAGTGTCGACGGTGGTTGAAGTTATCGATCGTAGCGAAACGGCGGTCGATACCGAAAGCTCCTCGATCAATCAGGTTATCAATTCGGAGCAACTTGCTCACCTGCCCACCCTCACTCGCGATCCTTACGACTTTGTCCAGACATTGGGCAACGTCAACCAGGATCCGGCCTCGGGAACGGGAGGGCGGGATCAAATTGCTCGGGGCGCCGGAGTAGCAATGGGCGGCCAACGCTCCTCAAGCACCGATGCGCTTTTGGATGGCGGCGAGAACGTGGACTTGTACACCACCACCGTCGGCCAGCCCGTGCCGCTGGATGGCGTGCGGGAACTGAGCGTTACTACCAGCAACTTCTCAGCGGAATATGGCCGGGCCTCCGGAGGCGTCATCAACGTCGTGACGAAGTCGGGTACCAACGCTCTCCATGGAAGCCTGTACGAGTACAATCGGGTTTCGGCGCTGACTTCCAACGACTTCGACAGCAACGCCCACGGGCTCCCGAAACAGCATTACACACGGAACCAGTTTGGATATTCCTTGGGCGGCCCAATAAAGAAGGACAAGCTCTTCTTCTTCAGTACCACGGAATGGACACGGGTCCGCAGTGCGGCAAACATCATCTATGCAATTCCTGATTCCGCGCTGTTGGCCGCTTCGGCCCCGGCCGCACAGGCGATATTCGGGAATTTCACTCAGCGTCCTAGTTTAAGGGTGCTTAATAGGCTTGACGCTGGAGCGGCGAATGCGCTTCCGACTCAGGCCGCTCAACCGACCTACTATGCCTATGCGTGCACACCAGGAAGCAATCCCTGCGTATCGAACGGCGCACCGGTGTTTGACATCGTTGGCTTCGCAGCTCCCAGCGATGCCGGTGGCGGCTTTCCGCAGAATACTTACAACACGCTCCAGAGGGTTGACTATAACTTATCGGACAAGACCACGATGTACGGTCGCTATGCACTGCTAAACCTTTCGGAGTTTGACGGCACCGTCCAGAATAGCCCTTACCTCGGCTTTGACACCGGGCAAACGCAAAAGTACCAAAACTTGCTTTTCTCGGTGACGCACACCTGGACCTCGCGCCTGGTGACGGACACGAAAATTAATCTTAACCGCCTCACTTTCCAACAGCCGCTGAACCCCAAGCAGCCTGTACAGCCCTCTCTGTACTTCAACGCGAACTTCGATGTGACGGTGCAAGGTAATTTGACCTGTTTGGTCGGCTACTCCTGCACTACTCCGGGGAACTCGATACCCTTCGGGGGGCCGCAGAACGTGATCCAGTTCGCGCATTCGGTCAGCTGGATCAAGGGGAAGCATGACTTCCGGTTCGGTGGCCAGTACGTCTACACCAGAGACAATCGCACCTTTGGCGCCTACCAGAATGCCGTGCAAGCACTGGAGCCCGGAGGCAATGGAACCGTCCCAGGTGGTTTCGAGAACCTGATGAATGGAAACGCGGGGTGGTTCCAAGTCGTGGTTGACCCGCAAGGAAAGTTTCCATGCTCCAAGGACGCAACCGGAGCCATCGTTGTCACACCGAGCTGCAGCATCACCCTGCCGACTACACAGCCGTCGTTTTCGCGCAATAACCGCTACAACGACTTTGCATTCTATGGTCAGGACTCTTGGAAAATCCGGCCCAGATTAACTGTGAATCTGGGGGTACGATGGGAGTACTACGGTATACAGCACAACGGAAACTCGAAGTTAGACTCAAACTTCGTATATGGGTCCGGTTCCACACTTTTCGACAAAATCCGCAACGGGCAAGTCTTTACCGTGGGCGCAACCCCAAACAGCCCAGCGAGTCCCGTGGGAGGCCTATGGGAGAAGCAGTTACACAATTTTGGACCCAGGGTTGGCTTTGCTTATGACGTTTTTGGGGACGGAAAAACCAGCTTGCGCGGGGGCTTCGGCATCGCGTACGAGAGAAATTTTGGCAACGTAACGTTCAATGTGATCCAAAACCCGCCAGCACAGTTCAATTCCATCTTCCAAGCAGATGCACAGCCGATTCAGTCCGGCAACCTAGGTCCGTTTGCCGGGACTGGCACGAAATCCCTTCCGAACCCCAGCTTGCGCTATGTCCGGCAGGACATTCCTACGGCGTACTCGGAGGGTTGGAATCTATCTGTCGAGCGTTCCGTTTTGCATGATTCCTTGTTTGCCGTGGAATATACGGGCTCCCACGGCGTCCACTTGTACACCATCGAGAACCTGAACCAACGAGGATTCGGCGTCATTTATGAAGGAACGGATCCTGTGGTGAATAACCCGATCGACCGCCTCAACCGGCAGTACGGCAACATGAACACCCGTGGAACTAACGGGTTCTCATATTACGATGCAGTGAATACGCGCTTTGTATCCAGCAACCTGTTCAAGCAGGGATTGACTCTAACGGTCAACTACACCTACTCGCACACCATCGATAACCTGAGTTCGTCCTTCAGCGAAACCCCACAAACCGAAAACCTGGGTCTGCTGGATCCGTTCCAGCCCGCTCTGGACAAAGGCAGCGCGGATTTCGATGCCCGGCATCGGATCGCCATCAGCGGCGTCTGGACCGTGCCGTACGCCAAGAACACGCACGGCTTTGCCAAGCAGCTTCTGGACGGCTGGGAATTCGCGCCTATTTTCACCGCTCACACCGGGAATCCCTTCACAGTGTTCGATAGTTCGGCCAACATTGGAGATACGGTCTCTGCCCGCTACTTTGTCCCTGCGGGAGCGGCTATCCCACTTTCTGGCAACACGAACAATGTGCCCGCCACGGGCGGTTTCGCCGGGGCGAATACGTATACGTACTTGACCCTACCGGCATCTGCGACTTACACCGACCCGCTCGTTGGCTCTGGCGAGTTGCCGACCTGCGACATGGTTACCAACGCGGCCAGCAACCAGGTCTCAACAGGCAAAAACTGCAAATGGCCGTCCAGCCTAACGGGCCGTAATACTTTCCACGGGCCTGGCGTCTACAACATCAACGCCCAAGTTGGAAAGACGTTCCCGATTACCGAGCGCTTTCGGCTGCAATTTCGCTCGGAGTTCTACAACCTGCTGAATCACTCCAATTACTACGTCCAGAGCGGGTCTACCGAGGATGTGGGCAACACTGGAAACGTAGGAAACTTCCAAGTCACAGGAAAGCGTGGTGTCCCTGCTCCTGGCACTGTTCTTACGGTGCCGAACGAGCGGCGCTTCATTCAAATGGCGCTGAGACTCACTTTCTAAGGCTTTCTAAGCTAAACCTTGAAAGAAAAATGGGGAGTCTTCAGGGCTCCCCATTTTTTGTGTGCCGAGCACGATCGCCTAATCGCGTTTGGTTACGGGGAATTTATACTTAAGTATGGAACGCTATCGAGAGTTATGTAGCGATCCGCGATAGGTCTCTCGCCAAGTTTCGCAAGTTCAACACTGTCCACAACTTATTTGTCGTAGCGGATGGACTACCGCTTGCTTCCCCGTGTCTGTACGGGGTAGCGCTCTTTCGAGGAATTGGCCTTTTTCCCATTCGATTTCCTTGGGTCTGGCTTGCCATCAAAAGCGGCGTATCGAATCCAGAATTTACCCATTACAAAGAAGGAGGTAGAAATGACTAGACATTTGAGGCTCGCAGGGTTTCTAGCTTTTGCGATGTTGCTCATTCCCCTGTGTACGCTGGGTCAAACGATCGTCACGGGAGGCCTCAGCGGCACGATTACGGATGCGTCAGGTGCGACCGTAGAAGGGGCAAACCTCACCCTAAAAAATGCCGCAACGGGTGAAACCTACACCGCGACTTCTTCGGGCGGCGGCGTTTACCATTTCGCCTTTCTCAAGCCGGGCAACTACACCCTGACCGTCAGTAAGGAGGGCTTTAAGAGCGTCACCGAGAGCGTGATGATTCAACTCGGTCAGGTCGCAAGCGCCAATGTTGCACTTGAGGTAGGCAGCACCACCACCACTGTTGAGGTAACGTCCGAGGGTGCTCTTCTCCAGACCGAAAATGCAAACATCACTTCGGACTTCAACACCAAGCAGATTCAAGAAACGCCCAATCCTGGCGGGGATATCACTTACATCGCCCAGGTAGCTCCGGGCGTGAGTATGAACAATTCAACGGGAGGCGGGTTTGGCAATTTCAGCACGTTTGGCCTGCCGGCCACCTCGAATTTGTTCACGATTAACGGCAATGACTACAACGATGCCTTCCTCAACCTGAACAATTCCGGCTCAAGCAATCTTTTACTGGGTGGGAATGAAATCCAGGAAGTTGCTGTGGTCAATAACGCGTACACCGGTCAATACGGCCGTCAGGCCGCCTCGCAGATCGACTACTCGACCAAATCGGGCACGGACGCATTTCACGGTAACGCGATTTACAATTGGACCGGCCGATATCTCAACGCAAATCCCCCTCTCGCCAAAGCAACCACGCCTCCCGGACAGCCATTACCGGATCGACCATTTCAAAATAACAATCAATGGGCCGCGTCCTTCGGGGGACCAATCATCCGGAATAAATTATTCTTCTTCCTGAACAACGAAGGCATTAGGTATATCTTCGGTTCTATACATACCGTCACCGTGCCAACGCCGGCGTTTGAAAGCTTTGTCCTGGGCAACATTCCTCAGGATGCTGCCACGCAAGCGTTCTACCAGAACGCCTTCAAGCTGTATAACGCCGCGCCTGGAATCGCCAGGGCTGTTCCCCAAGCCCTATCGCCGGCCTGTTCCGCATTAGCCGTACCCGGTGGCGTTTGTGGAGAGACGTTCACGCAGTCCGTTCCCAACGGAAACCATGAATGGTTGCTGTCCGGCCGCGTCGACTATAACTTTAACGACAAAAACCAACTTTTTGGCCGCTTCAAAGTGGACCGCGGAGTGCAGCCTACATACACGGATTCGATCAACCCTATATTTAACGACAACAGTGTTCAGCCGCAGGAGGATGGCCAGTTAAACTTCACCCATTCCTTTAGTCCTACCGTCGTGAACAATTTCATCGGCTCCGTGCTTTGGTACTCGGCGCTCTTTGGCAGTACCAACCCGGGGCCCTCTCTAGCGCTCTTTCCCGGGAACCTTGCTTTTGCCGATGGCGCATTCACGAACCTCGGCACCGGCTCGGGGAATCCTGGCGGGTTTGGCCAGGGTTTCTTGTACCCGCAGGGGCGCAACGTTACGCAGTATGGTTTGGTTGACGATCTTTCGGTCACCCGTGGTGCTCACTCATTCAAAATGGGCGTTAACTTCCGGCGCGACGATATCAGCGACCACACCGCGCAGCAGCAGACGTTGTATCCGGGCGTTAGCGTGACCCTGGCTGGATTCGCCACCGATACGGTGGATGCCAACACGCAATTCAATTTTGCGCAATCTGCCGTCCAGCCGGTGGCCTACTATAGCTTCGGCCTTTACTTCCAGGACGAATACCGGGTTAGCCCAAATCTAAAACTCACTATGACGCTTAGGGCCGATCGCAATTCCGGCGGCGCCTGCCAGCACCACTGCGCAAGTCTTCCGGTTACACCCTTCAATGACTTGGCCCACGGAGCGAACATTCCGTATAACCAGTCGTTCCAGACTGGCTTAACGACAATCGTCCCCCATAATGAATTGGTTGTCTTTCAACCCCGGTTCGGACTTGCTTGGACTCCTTGGGGCAAGAACACCGTAATTCGTGCCGGTGTTGGCTTGTTCAGCGACCTCTACCCAGGTGTCGTTCTCAGCCCTATCGACACAAATTTCCCGCAAGTAAACCTCTGGGTTGTTCCGGGCGGATCGCTAGCATGGGATCTCAAGCCGCCCGCAAACACGGCATTTCCTGGCAGCGGTGTAGCGACAGTCCAGAACTGTAATGCCCTGTTCACCAACAATTTTAATTCCGGCGGTAACCTCAATACCTACATGGCCGCGGCTCCGAATTGCACCACCACCGGCGCGCCCGGCGGTGCTCAGCTGGTTCCTTCGCTCAACGACGTAAGCCGCAACCTCACCAACGGGAAGTTTGTGGAGTGGAATCTGGAAATTCAGCACACTATCGGGCGTCGGACCGTTCTTTCCGCAAACTATGTCGGCAACCGCGGTTACGATTTGCTTTTCTACAACGAGACGCTCAACAGCTTCGGTTTTGGAAATCTTCCTGCAGCTGTAACTGATCCCCGCGTCGGCAAAGTGAGCACCCTCAATAGCGGTGCCATCTCGAACTATCATGGCGTGACCCTGTCAGTCCAAGAGAATGCCTGGCATGGATTGACCGGACGGTTTAGTTACACGTACTCGCACGCCTTCGACGAGGTCTCGAATGCGGGAGTCCCCTTCACTCCGTTTAGCGTGATTACCAGCATCGGAGTGCAGATTGACCCATTTAATCTCCGTTCGAATTACGGTCCGTCAGACTATGACGTTCGCCACCAGTTGACAGGCACGTATATTTACGAGCTGCCTTTCAAGAGCCAGAACCGGATGCTGAATTACGCGATCGGTGGTTGGCAGGTGTCCGGCACCATGTTTTATCGCACTTCCTTCCCGTTCAGCTTCATCGATGGCGGCACCATTGCAGGCCTTCCCGGCAACCTGGCCGGTCCTCCAGCCGCTATTGCCCTCTTGCAGCCTCTCTTTAGCCAGAGGAACTTCCCCAACGCTGGCGTATGCACGGTGAATCCCTGTTTCGGAATCGCGGGAACTGGATCCACGGCGCCTTTCTTATTGACGCCCGCAACCAACTTCACCGGTACCGTGGGGCGCAATCAATTCCGCGGACCAGGTTTTCTGGGCGGCGATATGAGCGTGCGGAAGAATTTCACGATTACCGAACGCATCAGATTCCAGTTAGGCTTGAACGCCTACAACTGGTTCAACCATGCCAACTACGGCGTACCGTACCCGAATACCAATGCGCCATTCTTCGGCGTCACGGCTTTCATGCAAACACCGCCTACGTCTCCCTATGGCGCTTTTGCGGCTGCCGCAACCGATATGAGAATGGCCCAGATCACGGCCAAGGTCACCTTCTAATCGATTTCACGAATATGCAGACGAAAGGGCGGCTCCTCCGTAGCCGCCCTTTTTCTTTCTGTTGATGTGCTAGCCGGCCCGGCACACATCCCGGAAATTATCGCGGCTTTGCATCGACGGCCTGGGCTTGCTTCGCCAGTTCCTGCTCTACTTCCACACGCATCTGTTTAGCGCGCAACCCCGCCGGGCTATCGGGGTCCAACTTCACGTAGGAGGTGTGCCACTCACAATCGCGCCTTTTCTTAAATTCAAGCGGCGAAGACAGGCACGGACGTGTCGGCAGCTGACTCGACCGGGGGCGTTCTGTGCGCTAGAAGTGGGCGCGGAGTTCGCGGAACGCTGGGAGGATGACCAGTTTGCCGGAGCCGGAGACCACTGGCTCGTGTTCAAGTTGCCAGGTGTGTTCGTGCGGGATGTAGACGGCGTTGAGGCCGATCTGCATGGCCGGGTTGATGTCGCTGCGCGGGCTGTTGCCTATCATCCACCCGTGTGCTTTCACGATTTTGTGCTTGCGCACGAGTTCTCCGTAGGTCTCGGGACTCTTCTCGGAAACAATTTCGATGAACTCGAAGAAGCCCTGCAGGCCGGAACGCTCGACTTTGGCCGCTTGTTCGGCAGGCTCGCCCTTCGTGAAGAGAATCAGGCGGTGACGCTCGGTGAGATAGGCGAGCGTTTCGGGGACGCCGTCGAGAATTTTTGGCGGCGTGCGCTCGAGATCAACCACGCGGGTGTGAATCTGAGCGAGCACCTCACGCTTGGCCATGTGTTCCGCGAGCTTCAGATAGGTTTCCTCGAGCGATCGGCCGAAGCTGCGCACACCGTAGCCGTACTGGCGAATGTTTTTGCGCTCCGTTTCGTTCAGGATGTGGCGGACGTAAGCACGCGTGAAGCCGCAGGATTCGACAAGAGTGATGAAATCTTCGATGAGCTTCTCAAAGAAGACATTGTTCTCCCAGAGTGTATCGTCGGCGTCGATGAGCAAGGTCTTGCGGCGCATGCGTTTTCGTTAAGCCTTTTCCTTTCGCAAGAGCATCCGTCAGTTTACCAGTGCCAGCGCATCTTCGGCGATGTCTGCCGCGGCGTTGGGTCGAGCCACGCACTTCGCGGCTTCCTGCATCCGTTTGAGTCGAACCGGCTCATCTAGCAGCGCATCGGGATCAGTTCTTAGTTTTACCGGTAGCCAGCTTTTCGAGAATTCCGCGCGCGACGCGTTCTAGCTCGCCAAAGCGAGTCAAATAGTCCTGGAATTCGGCATTCATGAGCTGCGCTTCCTGTGGACCGAGTTGGACACGCAGGATCATGTCGCGGAGCTTGACGGGGTGGGGAAGCACCGCGTCTTCTTGGAGTTCTTCGAGAGCGGTTTTGGCGTCGTAGTGATACATGGTTCTCCCAGCCGGCGAGCGCGTGGAAACGCAAACGCTGCTCGCGAGATAGCTAATTGTACCTGTGGATGGGAGCGCGGGGCGAGGATTGCCAAACTCCTTCCTGTACAATCCCCCGCAAAGATTAGCGCTATAAAAGTCGCTGAGGCCTGTTAAGGGAAACGTGGTCAGGCCGCGGTGGCTCCGGCGGTGACAAACTCGTAGCGGTCGATTTTGGCGGCTATTCCTACGCGGCCATTCGTACTAGCTTCGACGCGCACGATTTGGCCTCGGCACCGGATATCAACTTCTCCGCCGGAGGAAACCTTTTGTGGCAGGGTGAGCACGAATTCGATCTGGCCGCCCACGTCAAATTTGGTTTCCGCAATAAAATATAACCCGCGATAGCTAACGTCGCGAGTACTAGCGTGGAGTTCCTTGTCGTTCGCTTCGCGCGGAAGAACGCGCATAGGCAGGCTCATCGAGAAGCGCCGCGCTTCGCGGCGATCAGCTTCTTCAAACATGAAAACCTCAGGCGGGGCAGAAATCGACTCGACGCTAACACCCGCCTTTGCAAACTGCAATCTGAAAGATTAACAATTATGTCCTAGTACGCGGAGGTTCCGTTTGGGCGTATACTTTCCTTGGCCCCGCGTAAGTTTAACGTGGTATTGGGTTTATGGACCGACGCGAGCATCATCGCGCACAACTCAGCCTGCCGGTACGGATTCGGTGGAACACTCCTTTTGGACAGAAGACCGAAGTTTGCAAGACCCTGGATATTTCGCGGACCGGGCTGTTGGTGCCGTGCCAGGAAGCCCACGCACTGGGCGTTCCGCTGTGGGTGACATTTCCTTACGACAGTTCCGTCGGCGATACCGTGCCGGAGATGCTGGCCAAAGTCGTTCGCGTGGATTTGGTGCGCAAGGGAAATGGAAGCAAATCCACGGCTGAGAATTCGAATGAGCAAGTTGTGGCGTTGCACTTTGCTTTGGCGCCTCGTGCCGAGAGCAACGGCGACGGTCACGCGAAGGAGTGCGAGCGGCGCGAGAGTCCGCGACGTCCGTTGGCACTGCCGGTTCGCGTGCGGCCCGAGCACGTTCCGTGGTTCGAAGAAGCCATGACCATTGATGTCTCCGCCGACGGCCTGCGTTTTGTCAGTAATCGGGAGTATCGAGAAGGGGAGCGTTTGCTGGTTTCGTTTGAGCCGGCGGCTATAGCTCCGTGGTCAACTGCGTCAGAATCACCTGTTCGCGTTGTGCGAATCGATGGCATACCAGAGAGCGCGGCGCTGGCGGTCACAATCGTCCGGGAAGCGTAATTTTCTTGCGATACACTTGGTACTTCTTTTCGTTTCCGCAAAAAACATGACAAACACCAAAGCGGCTCATGAGTCGCGCAATCTCTTTCTGGAAGGACCTGCCGGACGACTGGAAGCGATTCTGTGGAAGCCGGCCGCACCGGCACGCATGGCAGCCTTGGTCTGCCACCCGCATCCGCTCTTTGGCGGCACGATGCACAACAAGGTTGTGTACCAAGCCGCGAAGTCCCTGGATGCACTTGGCTTGCCCGTACTGCGATTTAATTTTCGCGGCGCGGGAATGAGCGGCGGAACGCACGATCGCGGTCGAGGCGAGCAGGAAGACGTCAAAGCCGCGCTGGATTTTCTGGCCGACGAGTTTCCAGGGCTACCAATGCTCGTGGCGGGCTTTAGTTTCGGCTGCTGGGTTGGCTTGCGCGTAGGATGCGCGGATGAACGTGTGCGGGACTTGATTGGGTTGGGTACGCCAGTGAACAGCTCGGATTTCTCATATTTGCGCAATTGCGAGAAGCCAAAGTTGTTTGTGCACGGCGAGAATGACGAGCATGGAAACATTGCGAAGGTGGAGACTCTCGTGCAATCACTCCCGGGGGAGAACCGCTTGGTAGTCGTCGCGAAAGCGGATCACTTTTTTCTGGGGAAGCTGGATCAGGTTGATGCGGCGATTCGCGCTTGGTTCAAGGAGCAGCACCCGGATCTTACGCGCGCGCAGTTCTGATTGTAGGGAATTTGTGCCATCGGCTAACGGCCTTCGCCCCTTGTGAAAAGTTTGCTGAATTCCTCCACAGTGGCCGGCGGAACGCCGATCAGGCGAGCGTTGGCGCGTGCGTGCTCTGGGCGCGACATGCCTACCAGCGCAGTCGTGATACCTGGCGAGGAGCGCACGAATTGCAGGGCGCGTTCCGCATCGCTTTGCAATCCGAGCGCCTGCGCCACGAAGGGCGGCAAGTTGCGGGCCACCTGACCTTGGAAGAGCGAAGCGCTGGCGATTAACGTGATTCCGAGCTCGCTAGCCGCTTCCATTATCGTTTTCACGTTGCCGAAAATTGACTGATTGCCGAGCGTAAGCGCTTCGGTCATCGCCAGATTGAAAGGGAGCTGCACGAATCGGAAGCGGTGTGTTTCGCCCGCAATGTCACGGGCGAGCTGCTCGAGTTCCTCAAGTTGCAGCGATCCGCGGGCGCTGGCCTCCTGTCGGAATCCGTTCCACGTGGCCATGCCATAAAACTGAATCTTTCCCGCAGCGGCTGCTGACTCCAGATAAATGAACGCGTCGCGGACACGCTCCAGGAAATCGGGGCGCGATACTTCAGAAAGCTGCGTTTCCGGATTGTGCAGGTAGTAGACGTCAATGCATTCCACACCCAGGTTGCGCAGGCTCCGGTCGAGCTGGTTTTCGAGGAACCGCGGGGTCATGCAATGGCTGCCTTGCACGATTTCGTCGGGTTTGAAGATGCCGGGCTGGATGTACTCGCGGTAGAAATATTCGTTGGGGTCGGAGGGCATCGACCCGTCGGGCGTGAGATATCCGCCTTTCGTGCAGAGAACGAATTCGTCGCGCGAAAAGCCCTTCTGCGCGAGCTGCTTGAGAGCGGAGCCGATGCTGCGCTCGCTGCGTTGGAAGCGGTAGTTGATGGCTGTGTCGATAACGTTGATACCGTTCTCGACGGCGGTCACCACAGATGCGGCGTAACTACTGTCCGTCTTGTCATCCGGCTGGCCGAGGTAGGTGCCAATGCCCAGCGAGGACAGCGTCAGCGCGTGGACCTCACGAAAATGACCGGCGGTTGCCAGGCCCCTGAATCGATTGGCATATCGTTTGGTGCTTTCGGCGGTGGCTTGCACGTTGATTCCTGTGAAGATCGCTCGTTTAAATGAAGGGTGAGTATAGCAGAAGGCCTCCTCGCGACTGCCGGTGAGAGTTGGGAGTCTCATTTCGTCTCCGGGCACAGGTCCGTCAAGCATCCGGGGCGGGAAGTCCTTCTCCCGGTATGATGAAATTGGAAAGCATGAGCATCTCGAACCAATTCTTAGGCGGCAGCAAGCGATCGACTGCGCTCGGCGGCGTGTTATTACTCGCCCTGCTCGTTTACTGCAACACGCTGTTGAATGGCTTCGTCTACGACGATCACCATCAGATCGAGCAAAACCCTTACGTGCAAAGCTTCAAGTACGTGGACAAAATCTTTACGGGCACTGTGTGGTCCTTCCAAGGCTTGGAAGGGCAGACAAATTACTACCGACCGCTCATGACGTTCGGATTTTTGATTTGTAACAAAGTGTTCCAATCGTTTCCCGCCGGCTTTCACGTCGTCAATGTGCTGCTGAACTGCGTAGTGGTCTGGCTCGTATTTTGGGCGTGCTCGATACTGTTCGAAGACGACATCGTCGCCCTGGCGGCAGCTGTGCTTTTTGCGCTGCATCCCATTCACACGGAGGTTGTCAGTTGGATTGCTGCGGTGACCGAGCTGGAATTGGCAGTTTTTTATCTCGCGGCGTTTATTTTGTTTCTGCGGTCGGGTTCGCTGCCCGCCAAGGAAAAGTTTGCGAACTCGATTGCGATGTGCGCCTGCTTTGTTCTGGCTTTGCTTTCGAAGGAGCAGGGCGTAACCCTCGCCGTGCTCGCGACCATCTACGAACACTTCTATCGTTCAGATCGCGAAACAAGCACCTGGAAAACCAAAGTCTCCCGCTACGGTGGATTCTGGGTGATCGCGGCGCTGTATCTGCTGTTTCGCGTCACTGTTTTGGGCGGGCTCGCGCCTGTGCGTCAACATCCAGACGTGAGCTGGCCGCAAGCATTTTTGTCCGCGCTTGCGCTGGTAGGACAATATGTCGCCAAACTCTTTTGGCCGCATCCTCTGCTGGCCTTCTACGTATTTCGCAAGAGTGTTTCACTCGGCGACCCGCGAGTCTTGGCGGGAATAGGCATCGGCGTACTGGCCGTGACTCTTTTCATTTTCCTTTGGAAGCGCGCGCGGAATTATTCGTTCGCAGTCATTTGGATCGCGGTTACGCTCGCTCCGGTCTTGAACGCTCGGTGGATGGCCACCAATGTCTTTACGGAGCGTTATCTCTATTTACCCTCGGTGGGATTCTGCGCGCTGGTCGCCGGGGGATTCGTATTTTTATTCCGCAGATTCGCCGTACGTACGGTGGCCTTGCGATGGACCGTGACGGTGGCGGCAATCGCTCTTTGTACTCTCGCGGCAGGCGAGATCGTTGGCCGCAATCGCGACTGGCACGACGATTTCATACTGTTCAACCGGACGCTGGCGATTGAGCCGCATGCATCGTATATGCGGTCGGATTTGGGCGTGTTGGAGTGGAATACGCACCACGGAGAGGAAGCGGAGCGCCAATGGCGTCTGGCGCTTGTCGACAAGCCCGACAATTTTGTCGCGCTTTCGAATCTCGGATTGGCCATGCTTGAGAAAAAACGCTACGAAGAGGCGAAAAAAGACTTGCAGGAAGTTATCGAACTGCGGCCCCGCTTCGCCGCACCGCATATTACTCTGGGTCGCCTATACCTTGAGGAGGGTCAAACCAGCGCCGCAGAATCAGAATTTCGCCGCGCTGTGGAGATCTATCCCCTTAGCGTCGACGCTCGCAACGCGCTCGGAAAATGTTACTTCGATCAGGCGAAGTTGCCGGATGCAGAGGCACAATACCGGATTTCGGTCGAGAGCCTGCACAATCCGGAAGCATGGAATCGATTGGGTGATATTTACGAGCGTGAAGGACTCCACGCAAAAGCCGAAGAATCATGGCGTAAAGTGTTGGACTTGGATCCGTTCGATGCTCACGCCCATTTGTCACTGGGCAACATTTACCTGACCAGCGGGCGCCGCACCGAGGCTGGCAAAGAGTACCGAGCAGTTTTGGAATTGGACCCAAGGAACGAGGATGCCCGCAAGGCAATGCTCGCACTGAACCCCAAAGAGTATCCCTCGGTTTATCGTCCGAAGGATCTTTCGCCTCAGGCGCAACGCCCGCAGTAAGTTTTATTTCGGCGGCGTTGATTGCGGGAGGGAAAGCAGGCGCGAGCATCCGCGCATGATTCTGCGGTACGGCCAATCCTTTTCACGAAAGAAAATTTCGCCCTCGCGGGGATTACTGTAATACCAGCGCGCCACCAGCCACAAATGCTCGCTGAGGGTGTTCTTGCTTGGCGCGAGGTTCGAAGCAGACCCTTTTAACGGCTCCGGCGCAGGGCCCTCCAGATATTCGCGAAAAATCTGTTCCGCGGAGCGAGGCTGCCCCGCGATTTCGGCGAAGCGGACGAAGGTCGGCTCGGCGAGCCAGCCGCCACGAACACCATAAACGGCGATGCTCTGCTCTTCGGCGCTGCGTTGCAAGATTACGGCGTTCAAATCCTGAATCCGCCGCGGCAGTTCAGGAGAACCGCGCAGGGCGTCGTCCAGTTTTTCTATTTTTTTGTGTAGAGCGGCGGCGCGCTCGAAATCGAGTCGCTCGCTTGCGTTTTCGCGTTCCTGTTCGATCGCATTGCGCAGGGAATCGCCCGCCGTGTCAAGGAACTGGACTAGCTTCTGCACTTCGGCGTCGTAGTCTTCCTTTGTGCAACCCGCGAAGCACGGCGCCAGGCACATTTTCATTTCGGAGTACATGCAGCCGGGAAACGAAGGATCGCGGCGGATTTTAATCTGGCAGCGCCGGACTGTGAAAAAATCGAGCGCGCTGCCGGCGAAAGCTTCGGCGGAGCGCCGCGACGCGAAGGGACCATAGTATGCGCCGGCAGTGGGTGCGCCAGAGCTATCAATAGGGACGCGGCGGGTTACATAGCAGCGCGGATAGGCATTGCGGAGGCTCACTTTGAGAATGGCGGGAGGGCGAAGGCGCAGCATCTTCGGATAGCGCTTGGGAAAACGCTGCTTCGCGTGGAGATAGTACGTAAAGATTTGTTCGAAGCGCGAGCCGGTCAGGCGGTAGCGAATGCCGCCTGCGACTTCGCGCAGGTTCAGACGTTTGCTGGCCGGGTCGGGCGGGCCGAGCAGTCGCTGCAGCCGGCGGCGCAAATCCTGCGTGCGGATCAACAGAGGCTCGGCGGTTTCATCGCGCAATTCAATCAGACAAACGGCCGGCCGAGCCGGGAGCGCGGAGAAGAAATCGTCAGACTGAGTGAGATCGAAAGGGAGACCGCAATCCAGTTCCAGCACGCCTTCAGGATACTACGCGCGTCAGGACTTCAGAACCCAGGACGAGATGACGAGGCGCTGAATCTCGCTGGTGCCTTCGTAAATCTCGGTGATGCGGGCGTCGCGGTAGGCGCGTTCGACCGGATATTCGCGACTGTAACCGTAGCCGCCGTGGATTTGGATGGCTTTGTGCGTCACGCGCGTGGCCATTTCACTGGCGAAAAGTTTGGCGATGGCAGCGTCCATGCTGAAGCGTGCGCCCGTGTCCTGCTTCCACGCGGCTTTGCGGACTAGCAGCCGGGCCGCGTCGATTTCGGTAGCCATGTCGGCGAGCATGAACTGAATGGCTTGAAATTGCGAGATAGGATGGCCGAAGGCCATCCGCTGCTGCGACCATGCGAGAGCCGCTTCGAAGGCTCCCACAGCGATGCCGGTTGCTTGCGCGGCGATTCCGATACGGCCGCCATCGAGCGTCGAAAGCGCCACTTTGTAGCCTTCGCCTTCGTTCCCGATGCGATTGACTGCGGGAACTTCGCAATCGGTGAAGACCAGCTCGCAACAGGCTGTGGCGTTGATGCCGAGTTTCTTTTCTTCCTTGCCGACTTTGAAGCCGGGCGTGCCTTTCTCCACTACGATGGCGGTGATTCCTTTTTCGCCCTTGGACGGATCGGTGTTCACGTAAACGATGGCAGCATCCGCGGCGCCACCATTAGTGATCCACGCTTTGGTACCGTTGATGACGTACTTGTCGGCTTTTTTAACAGCTTTCGTTTGCAGTGCGGCAGCATTTGAACCGGCTTGCGGTTCGGTGAGCGCGTAGCAGCCGATTTTTTCTCCGCGGGAAAAAGGGTGAAGGAATTGTTTCCTTTGCTCTTCGGTCCCGAAGCGGTGAATGGGATCGCAGTAGAGAGAATTTTGCACCGAAAGGATTACGCCGGTGGAAGCACAGCACCGGGAAATCTCTTCAATGACGATGCTGTAGGCGACGTGATCGAAACCAGCGCCGCCTTCCGCTTCCGGGAACGCGACACCCGTTAGGCCGAGCTCAGCCGCTTTCTTGAACGTGTCGCGGGGGAACCGGCCTGTTTCATCGAGCTCCTTCGCCAGCGGTTTCACTTCGGATTCTGCGAATTCGCGGACCGTTTTCTGAAGCAGCTGTTGTTCTTCAGTGAGTTCGAGATTCATAAGTTTATGCGACGACCATTCTAAACCTCGTAGCGGCGTTTACGCTGCGGTCGCACGCGCCTTAGGAGGAAAGTGCGGTGCGCAGTCGCTGATACGTGGTCTTCAAATCTTCGGGGTGCACGCGGGTCTCGCCGGCGACGGTCATGAAGTTGGAGTCGCCGAACCACCGGGGCAGAACGTGCAAATGAATGTGACCTGCCACGCCTGCACCCGCGGCGCGACCCAGGTTCATGCCCAGATTCATGCCGTCTGGATTGTAGTTTGCACGATAGATGGATTCCACGCGCTGGGCGAGGCGCATCATCTCGCTTAAGGCCTCTGGGTCGCAGGCGCCGAGCTCTGCAACGTGTGAGTAGGGCACGATCATTACATGGCCGGAGGTGTAAGGATAGCGATTGAGAATGATGAACGATTTCGCGCCTCGATGGACAACCAGCGTTTCGGAATCATCTTTGCGCGCGATGGCATCGCAAAAAATACAGTCAGGCTGGACGCCGCTTGCCGCTTCTTTCATGTATTGGTAGCGCCAGGGAGTCCAGAGATAGTCCATCAGCTAGCGGTTCCTCGCATGTTGAGGCTACAGCATATAGCGCAACTTTCATTGCGGCAATGAGGGCGGTAAAGCCACCAGAAAGGGGCCGTGGTAACTGCAAAATGCCTAAGGTTGACGCTAGCTCGGAGATGGCGCAGAGACGGAGGCACCTTCACCGTCGGCTGTGTTTACGAAGTCCTTCAGCTCTTTGCTGGGCTTGAAGAAAGGGATTTTCTTTGCGGGCACTTCTACCTTTTCACCCGTCTTAGGATTCCGCCCCACTCTGCCGCGCCGCTCACGCGTGCGGAAGCTGCCAAAACCGCGAATCTCAATCTTCTCCCCTTTTTGCAGCGCCCCGATGATGCTGTCGAAAATAGTTTCGACGATGGTTTCAGACTCCTTGCGCGGCAGTTCGGTTATGCGCAGAACCTCTTCTATGAGGTCGGCTTTTGTCAATGTGGGTTGCTTGGTCATCGTCCCGTCGCCTCGTTGCCTTGCCTGAGAATGGATGCTTCGTGGTTACCTTTGGCCTTGATGCCAAACGGCTTAGAGGAGCAGCGTCCCCGGTGTGCCCCTCTTCCTATCACTAAAATGACCCGCAGGTAAATGAAATTATAACCGCTTGCCCGTAGCCGACCTTGTCTGCCCTGGAATCTCTTAGCGAGCCGAAAGCTTCGACTGAATGGCGTCGCCGATCGTCGCCGTCGATGAGGACTTCGACGTCGATTTGTACTGCTCAATTTCCCGGCGCTCCACCTGCTTCACGGCGGCGCGATAGCTCAAGCCGATGCGCCGCGTTTCCGGGCTGATCTTGATAATTTTGAAGTCATATTCCTTGCCAGGCTCAAGCGGGCCGGCACTCTTTAGAGGCCCGGTGCTGGTGCGATGCATCGACGCACCTTCGTCCCGACGCCGGCGGTCTTCGATCTCCGTGTTGTGGCAAAGCGCCTCGATGTTCTCGCCAAGCTCAACGAACGCGCCGAAGGTGGCGATCCGCGATACTTTGCCCTTCACCAGTTGTCCAACCTTGTGCGACTTGAACCAGTCGCCCCAGATGTCGTTGACCTGCTTGATGCCGAGGGAAACGCGGCGATTCTCCGGATCGATCTTGAGCACCTTGGCCGTGACCGGCTCGCCCTTGCGGAAGACTTCGTGCGGGTTCTTCACTCGCCCCGTCCAGCTTACGTCGCCAACGTGCACAAGGCCGTCAAAGCCATCCTCGATTTCGACGAAAGCGCCGAACTCCGCGATGTTGCGCACTTTTCCGGTGACCACCGTGCCCACGGGATATTTGTCAGCAATCTGCAGCCACGGATCAGGAAGAGCCTGCTTCATGCCCAAAGAAACGCGGCGGTCGCTCGGCTTGATGTCCAGCACAACCACGTCGACCTCTTCGCCGACCTTCACGAGCTTG
>Ga0137359_10000374_pt1 | contig 33835 bp, 22 predicted proteins | sample Mad1_40_16metaG_FD_108281 | JGI IMG/M metagenome (GOLD analysis project Ga0137359, IMG submission 108281) | Vadose zone soil microbial communities from Angelo Coast Range Reserve, California, USA - Mad1_40_16 metaG | ecosystem: Environmental > Terrestrial > Soil > Vadose zone | place: USA... | reverse complement strand
GTATTAGCAAACCCGTCGATGCTCTGCTCGAGATTTACCGCAAGATGCGGCCTGGCGATCCTCCGACGGTCCAGACGGCTTATCGCCTGCTCGAAGGCATGTTCTTCGACCCGCGCAAGTTCGATTTCTCGCGCGTCGGCCGTCTGAAATTCAACATCAAGATGGGCAAGCCTGAAATGCAGCGGATCGAGGATCCGCTGCTGGCGGCGAGCGACTTTTTCGAGGTCGTTTCTTACGTCTTGAAGATGCGCCGCAACCCCGTCGATGATCAGAAGAAGCCAATCTATCAGGCCGACGACATCGACCACCTGGGAAATCGCCGCGTCCGGGCTGTCGGCGAACTGTTGGAAAATCAGTTTCGCATCGGGCTCGAGCGAATGGAACGCGCCATCAAAGAGAAGATGTCGATTCATCAGGAGATGCAAACGACGATGCCGCGCGATCTCATCAACGCCAAACCGGTCACGGCGGCGGTGCGTGAGTTCTTTGGCTCGTCGCAGTTGTCTCAGTTCATGGATCAAACCAATCCGCTGTCTGAGATTACGCACAAGCGCCGCCTGTCGGCACTGGGACCAGGCGGGTTGAGCCGCGAACGCGCCGGATTCGAAGTCCGGGACGTACACCCGACTCACTATGGCCGCATTTGTCCGATTGAGACGCCTGAGGGTCCAAACATTGGTTTGATCTCGTCGCTCTCGTGTTATGCGCGCATCAATGAATTCGGTTTCATCGAATCACCTTATCGCAAAGTTGTCGATGGAAACGTGGTCGAGTTTGTGCGCGTCATCAACGGCGGTGACACGAAGTTCAAACCGAGCGATCATGTGCCTCAGGAAGATGTCGATAAAGCTAACAAGCGCGTCGGCTCCGGCGAAAAAGCGATCTACGAACCCTTTCCGTTTTATTTGACGGCGTGGGAAGAAGACAAGCATGTCGTCGGCCAGGCCAACATTCAACTCGACGAAAACAGTTACATCGTCAACGACCGTAACGCCGCCCGCAGAGCCGGCGAATTCATTCTCGCTCAGCGTGATGAAATCGAATTCGTCGACGTCTCGCCGAAGCAACTGGTGTCGGTGGCGGCTTCGCTGATTCCGTTCCTTGAGAACGATGACGCTAACCGCGCGCTGATGGGTTCGAACATGCAGCGGCAGTCGGTGCCATTGCTGCGGGCCGAGGCTCCGTACATCGGCACCGGCATGGAAGATGTGACGGCGCGCGACTCCGGCGCGGTGGTAATCGCCAAGCGCGATGGTGTGGTTGATTACACCGATTCCGAACGCATCATCGTCAAAGCTGATCACAATGTAGACGGCACGATCTCGCGCGAGGTAACGGCCGACATCTACACACTGATTAAATTCAAGCGTTCGAACCAGAACACTTGTATTAACCAACGCCCGATCGTGCACGTGGGCGAACGGGTGAGCAAAGGACAGGTGATCGCCGACGGTCCTTGTACGGATCGGGGCGAGTTGGCGCTGGGTCGCAACGTTTTGGTCGCATTCATGCCCTGGCGCGGTTACAACTTTGAAGACGCGATTCTGGTTTCCGAGCGACTGGTGAAAGAGGACTACTACACTTCGATTCACATCGAAGAGCTCGAGATCGAGGCCCGGGATACAAAGCTCGGCCCCGAAGAGATCACCCGCGACATCCCGAATGTTGGCGAAAACATGCTGCGCGATCTGGATGAGAGCGGCATCATTCGCATCGGCGCCCAGGTTAAGCCCGGATCAATTCTGGTCGGCAAAGTCACTCCCAAGGGCGAGACGCAACTGACTGCTGAAGAGAAATTGCTGCGCGCCATCTTCGGCGAGAAGGCTGCCGATGTAAAAGACGCGTCGCTGGTTTCCCCTCCGGGAATCGACGGTACCGTGGTCGATGTGCAGGTCTTTACCCGAAAGGGTCAGGAGAAAGATCAGCGCTCCCTGTCGATCGAACAGGGAGAAGAGGAGCGTCTGCGACGCGATCTTGAGGATGAGATTCGCATCCTGCACGAACAGCGTGACGAACGCATCTACGAACTGTTCGAAGGCCGGAAGCTTTCGCACGATCTGACCAGCAATCGCGAGGTGGTGATTGAGAAGGGCGTGCCGATCACACGCGAAATGTTGAAGGCGGTCGAGCCGAAGGCTTTGCGTAAGGCACAGGTCGCCTCAGCGAGAGTCGATGCTGCCAGCGAAGTAAAGGAATACGAAGATCGGACTGAGCGTCAGATCAAGATTCTTTCGGACATCTACGAAGAGAAGATCGCCAAGCTGCGACAGGGCGACGAGCTTTCGCCGGGCGTCATCAAGATGGTGAAAGTTTTTATTGCCATGAAGCGCAAACTTTCAGTCGGTGACAAGATGGCCGGCCGCCACGGTAATAAGGGCGTCATCGCGCGCATCCTGCCGGAAGAAGATATGCCTTATCTTCCGGACGGAACCCCGGTCGAGATCGTTTTGAACCCCCTGGGCGTGCCATCGCGAATGAACGTGGGCCAGATTCTCGAGACGCACCTTGGTTGGGCGGCGCGGGTCCTGGGCATGCATTTCGCCACGCCGGTGTTTGACGGCGCCACCGAAAAAGAGATCAAGCAGAAACTTCAGGAGTCGGGTGCCCGCGCTCGCGAACTGGGACTGCCTGAGATCGTTAACGAGTCCGGAAAGGCTGTGCTTTATGACGGTCTTAGTGGCGACGCTTTCGAGCAGAAGGTGACCGTTGGTTACATCTACATGCTGAAGCTTTCGCATCTGGTCGACGATAAGATTCACGCGCGCTCGATCGGACCGTACTCGCTAATCACCCAGCAGCCGCTGGGAGGCAAGGCGCAGTTCGGCGGACAGCGTTTCGGAGAAATGGAAGTGTGGGCGCTGGAAGCTTACGGTGCGGCGCACATTCTGCAGGAACTATTGACGGCCAAGTCCGACGACGTGGCTGGACGATCGAAGATTTACGAAGCGATCGTGAAGGGCGAAGCGGATTTCGATCCAGGCTTGCCTGAGTCGTTCAACGTGCTGGTGCGCGAACTGCAGTCGCTTTGCCTGGACGTTGAGCTGGTGCAAAAGAACGGCGACGCTGAAGAGCCGATTGCTGAGCCGTTGATAACCAGCGGAATTTAGTTGCATCACTTTATAGGTCCTATAGGTCTAATAGTCCTATACGTCTTATTTGAAAGAAACTGGAGAAATAACGTGTTTCGATTCCATCAAGAGAAAACGCAACTCGCGCCTGACTTTGAGGCTATTCGCATCTCGCTCGCTTCTCCGGAAAAGATCCGTCAGTGGTCGCACGGCGAAGTTACCAAGCCAGAGACGATTAATTACCGGACCTTCAAGCCGGAGCGCGATGGCCTGTTTTGTGCGCGCATCTTTGGTCCGGTAGCCGATTGGGAGTGTCTCTGCGGGAAGTACAAACGCATGAAGCATCGCGGTGTGATCTGCGACAAGTGCGGCGTCGAAGTTACCCAGGCAAAAGTGCGCCGCGAGCGGCTGGGGCATATCGACCTGGCCAGCCCGTGCTCGCATGTCTGGTTCTTTAAAGGCCTGCCTTCGCGCATCGGCCACTTGCTCGATATTCCGCTGCGCGAGCTCGAGAAGGTGCTGTACTTTGAATCCTACATTGTCATCGATCCCGGCGACGTGAAGGAATTGAAAGAGCGCGAGCTGCTCAGTGACGAGCGCTATCGCGAACTGGCCCGTGATTTTCCGGCTCAGTTCGTCGCCAAGATGGGCGCCGAAGCGATCAAAGAGCTGCTCTCGATGGTCAATATCGAAGAGCTGGCGGTCGAGTTGCGCCGCAGAATGCGCGAAGAGACTTCGCAGCAGAAAAAGCTGAAATACTCCAAGCGGCTGAAGGTCGCGACTTCATTTCTCAAGTCCGGTAATCATCCCGAGTGGATGATCCTGGACGTGATTCCGGTAATTCCGCCCGAGCTGCGCCCCCTGGTGCCTCTCGATGGCGGCCGCTTTGCTACGTCTGACTTGAATGATCTTTACCGCCGAGTCATCAATCGCAACAACCGCCTCAAGAAGTTGATGGAGTTACGGGCACCGGAAGTGATTGTGCGAAACGAAAAACGCATGCTGCAGGAAGCCGTCGACGCGTTGTTCGACAACGGCCGTCGCGGACGTGTTCTGCGCGGCGTCAACAATCGCCCGCTCAAGTCGCTTTCGGGAACACTGAAAGGTAAGCAGGGACGCTTTCGTCAGAACTTGCTGGGCAAACGCGTCGACTACTCGGGTCGCTCGGTTATCGTTGTCGGTCCTGAGCTGAAGCTGCATCAGTGCGGATTGCCAAAGAAGATGGCCCTGGAACTGTTCAAGCCATTCATCTATAACCAACTCGAAAAGCAGGGGCATGCAGCCACGATCAAACAAGCGCGGGAGATGGTTGAGCGGCAAGAACCGGTTGTGTGGGACATCCTCGAAGAAGTCATTCGCGAGCACCCCGTGCTGTTAAATCGCGCGCCGACTCTCCACCGTCTCGGCATCCAGGCGTTCGAGCCGGTGCTGGTGGAAGGCAAGGCAATCAAGATTCATCCGCTGGTCTGCACCGCATTCAACGCTGACTTTGACGGCGACCAGATGGCCGTGCACATTCCGCTGTCACCGGAGGCGCAGATCGAAGCGGCCGTGCTGATGCTGTCTTCAAACAACATTCTCAGCCCGGCGAGTGGCCAGCCGATCGCAGTTCCTTCCCAGGACATTGTGCTTGGCATTTACTACCTGACGCGCGACAAAGAAGGCGCGAAAGGCGAAGGCCGTGTGTTCGCCTCAGGCAACGAGGTGCTGCTGGCGCTCGATGCTAAGGAAGTAACAACGCAGACTCCGATCAAGCTGCGTATCAGCGGCGACTTGATCGATCTGACTCAGGAGCATGACTCGCAGGACATTCTCCGCGCCACCGCGCAGGAAAATGTTCGCCGGGTCATCAACACGACCGTTGGGCGCGTGATCTTCAACGACTCGATTCCGACCGGCTTGCCTTATTTCAACGGCACGCTGCGGAAGAAGGGCTTGCAGTCGCTGGTCAACTATTCGCACATTCGTCTCGGCCACGAGATGACCGTGAAGATGCTTGACGATTTGAAGACGCTCGGTTTCCTATACGCGACTAAAGCCGGCATCTCGATCGGCATCGACGATCTGGTAACGCCGCCTTCGAAGCCCGAGATCGTCGGCAAGGCCGAGAAGGACGTGATCACCGTCGAGCAGCAATATCGCGACGGCGTGATCACCAACGGCGAGCGCTACAACAAGGTCATTGCAATCTGGTCGGAAGCGACCGACAAAGTCGCCAAAGAAATGTTCAAGGCGATGGATGATCGGGAGAAGGCGACCAAGGAAATGAACCCGATCCTGATCATGTCGGATTCCGGGGCGCGCGGTTCCGCCCAGCAGATTCGACAACTGGCGGGCATGCGCGGATTGATGGCCCGGCCGTCCGGTGAAATTATCGAGACGCCGATCCAGTCAAACTTCCGCAAAGGCCTGAACGTGCTGCAATACTTCATTTCGACCCACGGCGCGCGCAAGGGTCTGGCTGATACGGCGCTGAAGACGGCGGACTCGGGTTATCTAACCCGTCGCCTGGTTGACGTGGCGCAGGACGTGATCATCTCGGAACAGGACTGCGGGACGTTAAAAGGTATTTCGTCGGCGGCCATCGTCGAAGGCGGCGAGGAGATCGAGAGCTTGCGGGACCGCATCGTTGGTCGCACAGCCCTCGAAGATGTCATCGACCCGGTCGAAGGCACCGTTATCGTCGAATCCAATCAGGAGATCGACGAAGACCTGGCCGCGGAAATCCAACGGTCCGGAGTGCAGCGGGTGCGCATTCGTTCGGTGTTGACCTGCGAATCCCGGCGTGGTTGCTGCATCAAGTGTTATGGCCGCAACCTGGCCACGGGCCGGCCCGTGGACATCGGTGAGGCGGTCGGCGTGATTGCCGCGCAGTCAATTGGCGAGCCGGGCACCCAACTCACCATGCGCACGTTCCACATCGGCGGCACAGCGCGTCTGGAAGAGTCTTCCAAGCACGAAGCTCGTGTCGAGGGCAAGATCAAGTACGTCGATCTGCAAACCGTCAAGAGTCGCAAGGGCGAGCGCGTCGCGATGAATCGCAATGGTGCTTTGACGATCCTCGACGAGCGCAGCCGCGAGGTTGCGCGTTATCAGATTGTTTATGGCGCGCACATTCTGGTTGAAGACGGCGACACTGTCGCGCAGGATCAGTTGCTGGCGACCTGGGACCCTTTCACCTTCGCGATCCTGACCGAAGTAGGCGGCAAAGTGAAATTCCAGGACTTGAAAGAAGGCGTGACCTTCGAGGAAGAGACCGACCAGGTCACTGGTCTGTCGCACATGGTGGTCAAGGACTCGCCGGATGAAAAGAAACAGCCGCGTCTGGAAATTCGCAACACCAGCAATAAGGTGCTGAAGACTTATCAGATGCCGGTGCGCGCGAACCTGATGGTCAATGACGCCGAAGAAGTCGAGCCCGGCGATGTCATCGCCAAGATTCCCCGGGAAACGACCAAGACCAAGGACATCACCGGTGGTCTGCCGCGGGTAGTCGAATTGTTTGAAGCTCGCCGGCCGGGCGAAGCCGCCGTAATGTCTGAGATCGACGGCACAGTCAAACTGGGCCCCATCTCAAAGGGCAAACGCAAACTCATCATCGTCGGCGACGACGGGGAAGAGCGCGAGTACGACATCCCGCGTGGTACCCACATCAACGTGCAGGAAGGCGATCGCGTCCGGGCCGGCGAAGCTTTGCAGGACGGGCCGCTCAATCCGCATGACATTTTGCGCGTGCTCGGCATGAACCGTTTGCAGGAGTACCTGACCAACGAAATCCAGGAGGTCTATCGCCTGCAGGGCGTGAACATCAACGACAAGCACATCGAAGTTATCGTGCGTCAAATGTTGCGCTGGGTGAAGATCAAGGAAGTCGGCGATACCGAGTTCCTGCTGGAAGAGCAGGTCGATCGCTTCCGCTTCCAGGACGAGAACGAACGGGTGCGCAGCGAGAAAGGTGAAGTCTCTTCGGCGGAACCACTGCTGCTGGGCATCACCAAGGCTTCGCTCTCGACCGACTCGTTCATCTCGGCGGCATCGTTCCAGGAGACGACCCGCGTGTTGACTGAGGCTGCTATTTCTGGCCGCATAGATTATCTGCGTGGCTTGAAAGAGAATGTGATCATGGGCCGTTTGATTCCCGCGGGTACCGGTATGGAGTATTACCGCAACGTGAATATCGAGCGGGACGAAACGATCGGCGAATCTCAACGTGAAGAGATAGATGACCTGCCCGAGATTCTCGGCGCCGGATTGCCGATGCCAGAGCCGCATGCGGCAGTGCCAGCCACTAGCCTGGAATCCGACGCTGAAGATGAAGAAGAAGAACTCATCGAGGTATCGGCTGACGTCGAGGACGAATAGTCGCTGGGCTCCAGTTGTGGCGTTGGCAGAACACTCGCTTCGGCGGGTGTTCTGCTTTTAGTCCCTTAATCTTTAAGAAACAGCGTATTACTGGGAGAGCAGGCGCGAAGTCTTTCCGGGCCGCCTGGCCCGACCAGCTCTTGGCGCTTTGCGCTCCCAACAAGGGGGGCCGACTTGTCCGATTCTGGTTTTCCCTTTTCAATTGACCGTCCTTAGGCTATGATACCCAGCGAGGCTGGCGCCCCAGTGGCCTCTGTCTTCCCGATCGTAGCGCGCTGCAACGCGAGCAACGCTGAAAACATCAGACAATCCCGGCACGAATTAACGCGCGGCCAACGTACGCCGTCGCTTGCTTCAGTCTTATTGCGGTTCGAAGCAGGAGGTTATCCCCTTGAAGAGAAGTATCCCCCGTCTGGTTGTTGTTCTGGGTCTATTTGTACTTGCCACTGCGCAACTTGTTCGCGCTCAGGACTCGTCTTCGGATCCCGCAAAGATCGACAAACTGCAGCCTGTCGGACAAACACCGGCAGGACAAGCCACCGCGGGACCATCGCAGGAGTCCCTGCCGGATCTGGTCCGCCGGGTTAAGCCTTCGGTTGTTTCCGTACTGACTTACGATGCCAAGGGAGAGCCGCTGATTAGCGGCACCGGTTTCTTCATCCGCGCCGGCGAAGTTGTCACTAACATGCACGTCATTCGCGGCGCTCATCGGGTTGAGATTCACACCCTCGAGGGCAAGGGCCGCACTTACCCCGTCGCTGGCGCTCTGGCTATTGACGAAGAGGCCGACCTGGCTTTGCTCAGCGTCACCCTGCCGGCGGAACGTTCGCGGCCAGTAACATTCACCAACACTTTGCCCGAAGAAGGCGAGCCGGTTTTTGTGATTGGAAATCCCTTGCGTCTGGAAGGCTCGGTGAGTAACGGGATCGTCTCTGCCGTGCGCGAGGTGCCCGATCTCGGGCGCATTATTCAAACCACCGCTCCCGTTTCGCACGGCAACAGTGGCAGCCCGCTGCTCAACATGCGCGGTCAGGTGATGGGAATTGTCACGGTAAAAGTCACCAATGGGCAGAACATTAATCTTGCATTGGGAGTGGCCCGCATCACCTCGCTGGCAAAAGGCCGCCTAATGTCTTTCGACCAGATCGGGGCGAAAAACCGTTCGGGCACGCAGCTCGAGTTGTTGGCTGAGGTGTGGTATCGAGGTGGCATCGATTCTCTATGGCTGGGAAACTATGACAGCGCGCTCAACTATTTCGAGACCGCCGCCAATCGTAATCCCCGCCGGCCCGAAACGTGGATTCAGATTGGTTATTGCAAAGTGAAACAGGGCCGTAACGAGGAAGCGATCCGCGCCTACAGGCGAGCACTGCAATTGAAGCCCACATCCGCCGAAACCTACAACAAGATGGGCGATGCTTATTATTACGGCGCACACTTTAATGAAGCGATCGATGCTTACCGGCACGCCGTCCGCCTGCGGCCCGATCAACCCGAGGCTTATTACAACCTGGGTCTCGCCTATCTCGAAATAGGCGATCGAGAGTCTGCCCTGGCGCAAAGCCGGCTGCTCGATTCGATTGATCCTGAACTGAATAAGAAATTGCTGGTGGAAATGCAGCGGTAGACCAGCACTCACATGCCCCGACAACCCAGGCAGTAGTTCGACAGTATAGAAAGCGTGAAACGAGGAACATCGACAGAGACGCTTTCTGAACTGCCGGGCTACTGCCTCAAAAACAAAACTCCAACGCCGAGTGTTCTGATTTCGGCAGAATACCTTAGGCGACCCGGTTTTTGACCTCCTTCTTCTCGCCACCTTCTTCGGAGGTTATCCCGCCTTCAACCAGGAAAATTTCTGGCGTCAATGTGACCGGGGCCGTGTCCCAAATTAGACGTGATTACTCTTCCCAGTTCAACTTCCCACATTAATCCTCTGTCGGCTGAACTCATTCGGGTCACTTCTATCACACGTTGATGCGTTATCACGAAACAGTCACATTGGTTGTTGTTAGCCCTGCTTTCAACAGCTAGAATCAATTTGCTCCCGCCCCTCACGCTTAGGATTTGAGCAAGACCAAAAACTGAATTAGGAGATTAAGTAACCCCTTTGAATATTCGTATACTGTTTCCCCGCTTGCTCGTCGCCTGCTTCGCTTTTTGCGTAACCGCGAGCGTAGTTGCCCAGAGTAGCGAAGCTGATTCACGTCAAACGCGCGCTAAGCTTGATGCCAGCGGCGCCACGCGTTTGGAAACCGACATCTCAACACCGCTGCTGAACGAAGAGCGCAGACCGAGAATTATTATCTCGGTTCCTGGGCCGCCTGCGGTTCCAATGCTGACGGGCCGTTTTGATCGGCTTTTGTTATCGGCCATCCAATCTCATTTAGGCTCGCCTTATCACTATACCGGAACGGGACCTGACTCTTTCGATTGTTCAGGCTTTGTCTGGCGTACTTTTCAGGAAGCGGGTTTTGATTTCAGCCGCGGCCCCGCGCGTTCGTACTGGGCGACCTTCGCTCAGGCGAGCAGGGAAGAGCAGTACAAGTTTGGCACCCTGGTTTTCTTCGGCGGGCTGGCGCACGTGGGGATCGTCGCCGACGAGCATGGCTTCTATCATTCTTCCCGGCACCACGGCGTCATCTACTCACCTTTCAACGATTACTGGCTCTCGCGCATCGACGGTTTTCGCCGCGTGCCGGTCGACTCGATGCCCGTGCCCGCAGCGAGTGCAAGCCGCGTGCTGCCAAGCCCGCGGCCATTACGCCAGCTATTGCAGAAGACAATCAGCGTTAACTGACAATTAACTGAAGTAACGAAAGGCCGCTGCGTCTGATTCGCTGCGGCCTTTCTTGCTTAATCAGTGCTCCGCAACGCGCAGGCGTTGTCGGGTTAGCTCTTGGATAGGAAGCCGGAGTGGCGCTCTTTGTCGCGCTTCTCCCAAACGGCGATGATCTTGTCGACGGCGATATAGCAAACTTCGCCATCATCATCCTTCAAGTGGAGGATTCCGTTTTCTACTTTGGCCACGTCACCACGCAGGCTCGAAGTGGCGCCACAAAAGACGTCGATTCTGCGTCCGGTCAGTGTTCTTAAAAACTCTTCCATGTTGCGTCAGTTAGTCGTTGCCGTCGCGAAAAGTGATCTGCACCAGCGGCACTACCGTATCGTCGCCCTGTTGAATCCTCTCAAATTGCAGCAGGTCGTAGTAAGCGCATCGAGCGCGGGCCGGAAATTCACGGCAGACCAGCGGCCGCGCATGATAGATCGTGCAACGGCGCGTAGACGGATCAAGGAATTTGCACGCCTTGCCGAAAATCGGATCGGCCTTGCGCCGCAGTATCTGCTCGCCTTGCCAGCTGGTAGTGAACTTCCTTTGCGCCGTTTCAAAATCAACGTCAAAATGTTTCGCCAGCCGTTTAATGTCGCGCGGGGTAACCTGCACTCGATCGTATATCGAGCAACAGTACGCCGGACACTTGTTACAGTCGTAGTAGCTTCTTTGGTTTTCCGTAATTGCCATCCCTGGTTCGCCTTATCGTCTGTTTGATTTCTGATATTCGCTCAAGAGTAGCTTCATGAACTCTTCCCGACGCTGGTAGAGCCGTCTGGGTCTTCGCGGTTTGCGTTTCGCTAAAGCATACGCCGTGATGATGGGCAATGCTACCGTCGAGTCGAGATAGCAAACCACCGCGTCGGGCAACCGATCGGGATCTACCTTGCCCCAGGACACTGCTTCGCCCGGAGTGGCGCCCGACAGTCCGCCGGTATCGGGTCGCGCGTCAGTGACTTGCAGAAAGTAATCGTGACCCCGCTCGTCGATACCGAGCACTTCCTGAATCTGCGGTTCAGTTTGCAGGGCGAAGTTCTTCGGCGAGCCGCCACCCAAAATGAAAATGGCGGATTTCCCGGCTTTCTTTCGGGGGCTACGTTTGACCCTATCATTACCCCGACTCGTCGGGGTTCTAAAACCATCATGAATCAATCCGCGTTTGGCTGCCAGCACAATTGATGCCGTCTCGTTCACGTCAAACGACGGGTCAAAGGCCAGTTTGTTCCCCTGTAGGGCCTTGGCCGCGACATTCATGCCGATCGAAGAATCGCCGGGAGAAGAAGTATAAAGCGGGACTGAGTGCTCGTAAGCGGCGGCCAGCAGAGACCGGTTCTTCAGTCCCAGTTTGCGTTCGCGCTCCCAGACATACCGACCAGCCAGATAATGGAACTCAGCCGTCGACATGGGCCGTTGAAATTCCGGCGCCTCAATCACACGGCGAAAGAATGCGTCGGTATCGAGTAGCACTGAGTAATCGAAAAAGATGTCATAGATGCGCACAACCTCTTCGTCGCGCAGGACGAGGTCGGAAGTCTGGGCGTTGCCTTCGTGCATCTTGAGGCCGATGCCGAAGTGCGTATCGTGATAAAAATTGGCGCCCGTCGAAATGATCCAGTCGATAAAACCGGCCTGGATTAGCGGGATTAATGCTGACATGCCGAGGCCGGCAGGCGTCAAAGCTCCGGTCAAGGTCAAACCCACGGTAACGTCGGGCTCGAGCATTTTCTTTGAGAAGAGCCAACAGGCTTCACGCAGGCGCGCCGCGTTGTAAGCCAGGAATGCGTTGTCAACCAGATCGACGAGTTGAGTGTCGCCGGTGATAGGCCGTGGATCAATCCGCCGACCGCGCAGAAATTTACTTTGCTTTTTCACCAAGGCTTTTATGAAATTGGTTTTTGGTTTATCGAACTTGAACAACGATAGTCGGCGAGACGGCGGTTGTTGTCAACTGCGGAGCATTTGAAATCTCATTAGCACCGCGCTTCAGCGCGGTGATCACGCGACTCACGATGCGACAGGAACCGTTTCAACGGTTTTCATTCTAAACCGTTGGAAGCGGTTTAGGTATCAATCACCTCGGTGACCACCTGGCTGAAGCCACGTGCTAATGAGATTTATTTATGTTTAAGCTGGTGCACCCGCCTGTGACTGTTCGCGCTCGGCCAGGCGCTCGAGGCACTGACGACAGAGACAACTGCTGTAACGCGCCTTCAACTCAGCGCGCGTTTCATCGCTCAGTTTGATCTCAGAGCACCAGCACCCGCTAAGTTTCGCGCCGCAGGTGAAAGGACCGCCGCAGGCTCCGCACACCGAAGGTGCGCGCAGGACAGGCAAAAAGATTCCAGCAAGTTTGCTTAGTTTCATCTTTACCTGCTGTTGGCGGCCGCCTCGCCGGTTTCGGGAGCGCGTTTCACACTCAAGCGCCCGATGCGCTTTTCGTCCGCGGCCAAAACTTCAACATCCAACCCGCGAAAACTGAGTTGTTCGCCAGGGCGGGGCACGGTGCCTTTGTGCGCGATCACCAGCCCGGCAATCGTGGTAAAATCGTCGGCTTCGATCTCCATGTCGAACAGGCGCTCGATCTTTCCAATCTCAGTGCTGCCGAGCACTTCGTAAACGCCGTCGCCGGTCGAAACGATCTCTTCCGGCTCTTCACCACTGATGTCTTCATCTTCGATTTCGCCCACGATCTCTTCCAGGATGTCTTCGACGGTCACCAGGCCGGCTATGCCGCCGTACTCGTCAATCACAATCGCCAGATACGCATGCGCTTTTTGCATTTCTTCCAGCAGCCGGGCCAGCGGTTTTGTTTCCGGGATGAAATAAACCGGCCGCACAAAAGGCTCTATGGAAGAATCAGCTTTGTTGTCAGTCCAGCAATGCAGCAGGTCGCGCACATAAATCAGACCTTCGACGTTGTCGATTTGATCGCGAAAGACCGGCAGCCGGGAGTGCTTTGTTTCCAGCATCACATCGCAGGCCTCGCGAGCCGTCGCAGTGTTGGGCAGCGCTACAATCGCCGTGCGCGGGGTCATAACCTCGCCCACTGATTTGTCCCCGAACTCAAACACCGAATGGATCAGTTCGCGCTCCTCTTCTTGGATGATGCCCTCAGCTTCACCAACGTCGATGAGCGCCTGTATGTCATCGGCATCATCGTCGTCTTCTTCCTCGTCGTTCGCTTCTTCCAGTTCCTCCTGCTGCCGCAGGCGGTCAAACGATCGGTGCCAGGGCTCAGCGGCGAAAGCGAGCATGCGATAGAAAGGCCTGAGGACCGGCAAAAGTCGCAGCAGCTTTGCTTCAGGATTTCGCAGAGAGATCACTCTGGGAATGAACTGACGAAAGATTCCCGCCAGCACCAGACCCGACGCGAGTGAAATGAACAGGGCCAGGCTGTTGGCCGAGAACCATTGCAGAGAGATGAAAGTGACCAGGACCGAGAAGACAACCAGCAGAATCTGGATCGCGGCCGAGAGCGTAAAGCTGAACCGGGCCCGGTTTTCCAGAATCTCTTTGAGCAACGGCGCGTAGCGCGCGTTCGGATGCTCTTCGGCTTCAGCGGCCAGCCGTCTGAGTCCGACGTCGCTCAATTGGCCGAACGCCATGTCTACGGTGGCGAGGGAGGTCAGCGCCAAAAGCAGGACAAAACTGATTGCTAATTCAACTTCCATAAGGGCGAGTCAATGGTACGGCGTAAACGGTAAATAGACAAAAGCCGCTGGTAGTGTGCCGCCAGAAATTCTGGTGGCTACTCGCGAGACCGCCGATTTTGATCAAAGGCTCTGGCTTAGTTAGGTTAGTGTTGGCTTTGTACCGGTTGGATCGTTTTTGAATCTCAACCCTATTGCAGCCGGGAAGGGAATATTCGAAAGAGTTGAGGCAACTAAGCCGAGCCGTCTGGTCGTTCACTCTTGCGATGATCGGGAGCGAGTACTAAAAAGGTTACCAGCAATGCGGCGAGAAGCGTTATTCCGAAAACCAGCAAAGAAACTCGCTCGATGGCCAGGCGTGATCTCAGACTAAAGTGGAGCGCAATGGGCACCGAAGCTTCGATCAGCCAGGCTGCCAGCCAAAGGCGAAGCGTCGCTTTTTTAATGCGCTGATCTGCGTTGGCCCTAAGTAAGCGATCCAAGCCCCAAATGATCACCGCTATCACAAGAATCGCGACCAGAAAACCTAAGTCCAATGACAGCACCACGAGGATCAAAGGGGGCATCAGCAGGCAACTTATACTGAGGCTCCGCTTTTGCGACACGAGCGTACTGTCGCGGAGCGCTGCCACCAGGACGGCACCCGCGCCAAGGAACAGGTAATACGTGACAAGAGTACTCAGTTATCTTGCCCTCTTCTATTGAGAACACTACGACAAGTTGCAATCTCGGCCGCCAACCTGAATTCTCGCCATTTAATCCCCTGGGCTAAGAACATGGATTTGTCGAAATCGACACTTCCCAATCGGCCGAAAGTACCGCTGTAATCGAATAGGCTATTAGGAACAGCCTCACGGGTCGTCGCTGCAAAATCCTTTTTCTCCAACTGGGCTATGCTACCTGCGGATAATTGCAGCGCTCCAAACGCTCGATCATAGTCCTTAAGATTAACAAAATCACCGGCAATCTTGAACATGATTTGTGAGCGTTCGATGGAAGTATCTGCGCGGCTGAGCGAGTCCAGCGCTTCGGAGAGCAGGTCGGGACTGCTGAGTGTCTTGCTGCCTTTTCTGGTAACTGCTACTGAAAGACCTCTCAGTGCTCTTGCTCGGACAGTGGGATCGGGAAGTCTAACCGATAGAATGTGAGCGCGATCAAAATCGGCGGCTTTCGTGAGCTTTTCAATCTCCCTAAGCTTTAATAGTGACCAGGCTTTATCATGAAGGGTCTTCGATTCTATCGTTTCGGCTTTATCTTCGAGCTTCCCTAAGAGATCCTCTGTCAGGTCCTGTCGAAGCGCAAGGACGATGAGGTTGTACATGCCAATATCACGTTGTTCCTGATCAGGTATCGTTTCAACCTTTTGAAGTAGATCTGCAAGCTTATCGGGAGCCTTCTGCGTCTGCTCGAGAGCCTGAAGCGTTTGTTGCTTGCGGAGTTCGAGGGTCTGCATTTGTTGACGATAAATCGTCTGCAGTTCGCCCAGGTCAGCGGGGGCGGCAAATCTGCTCAACGTCAGCGCCAGCATTGCCTGCATTTGATGAAAGTACTGAACCAGGCGGTCCTGCAGGTCCCGCTTAACCGGTGGCGGCGCAAAAGAGTCACCCAAAGAGCGGCGCAAGGTTCGAAGGCCGGCCTCATAAAAGTTCTGGGTGATTGTGGGATCCGAAGATTGTTGCCGGCAAACCGAACAGGTCGGAGAAACGTAATCGGCCATGGCAATGGCTGCCAGAACAGCTGAGCTTGAGGGCATGGATTGGAGTTGACTAACAGCCCGCAGGAAAATCCGGTTGGCTTTTTCCGGATCAGATGTCTTTAGTTGATTCAGCGTAGCAATCCCGGCAAAAGTGACCTCGCGTTCCAGGGTTTTCTCGATCAGATCTGCAGCTGCTGCGGGATCCTCTTCCAGCAAGTCTCTCGCCAGATCGATCTTCTGCTGCGCCGTGGGATCCGAGCTCTGCATTCCGAACTGGGACGAGACGCCAAAATCATTCGTTGATTCAGGGCTCTTTGGGTCTCTAGTGTCAGAGAGTTGTTTCATCAATTCCCCGGCCAGAGCGCGGTCCCTTGCCCACACGTGTTTCACGACTATGGTTGTAACGGCCGCGGCCTCTCGGTGGTCTTCGAGGGACCGAGCATTCTTGAACGCATCGACAAAAATGCTCCTTGCGTTCGGCTTGTCAAAATCCCAAAGCGCGTCGCCGATCAAAGCTTGCAGGTCGGCGCGGATTGCGGGGTTGTCGACTTGCCGCGCTTCAAGAGCGATCCGATCAAGATTCTCCAGTCCACGTTGTTGAGTCGGCGACAATACCGGCGCTAACTTTTTCGTATCTGGGCGCAAACTCTTTTGGCGACTCGAACTCTGCGCCAGAGATGTGGTTGAAGCGATTAGCAGCAGACTGATTGCCGCCAACCAATTTGTCGAAAGCGAATTGTATTTCATCACAATCTCCTCTCTTCTCTTGTGGCCCAAATCCCGCGGGCCAGCATCCAGGCTGTTGGAACGCTGGCCGGCCCTGGTTTGCTGGTTCGCGGGACCGAAGGCCTGGGTCTGCTGCTTAGCAGCCGCCCGGGTTAATGCAGCAATGTAAGGTACAGAACTCGACCGCTGCCAAGCCGACCGCTCCGCAAGCGGCGCAGATCGCACAGCCGAGAACTGACCCGTCTACAACGCAACCGCCACAACCCATGGCACAGGTTGTCCCGGGGAGGGCGCTGTATAGACATGTCTTAACGCAACAGCCCCAGTTACATCCTCCATGTTCAACGGGAAACAAGGCTTCAGGATCCTCGAATTGAAACGGGGAGCCGTGCGCGCTCCTCTTCGTCAAGCTCACACGCAGTGACCGACCGTTTTTCAACTTAGACCATTTGGCTGCATCCAAAATGTTCTTGTAGGGCAGCCTGTCGAGTGAAACTGAGGTGGATGCCGCTCTTGGCAGGCTTGACCAGTTGGCAGTTTCTATCAGGTTCTTGTAAGGCAAATTCTTCGCGGCGGTTAGATTAGCAAATGACACCATGAGCAGAATGCTGCACAGCACAAGCTTCTGTTTCATTGGGATTCTCCTCTCTGAAAGTTATCGAGAAGACTGAAAAAACGCATACGCTTCTCGGGTTGGATCGGGAGCCGTGCCCAGCGAAATCCCGCTCGGCACGACCGTGGAAGCGCGTCATCCTAAACGACAGGGAGCTAATCTGAGCGAGTCTCTGCCGCTCGTTAGCCGTCCAGTAGGAAGCGCAGGTGCCAACGAACGGCGCCCGTTTTAACAGAGAGAATGAAGGCTGTCAATCCAATGGGATTTGCTAAAACGAATTGCTGGAAATGTGAAAATCGCGGGCTGGTTTCTGTAACTCTGTGATGGTAAATCAACGTCCGATTGATAGGGATACGGAGGGCAGCAGAGATGATCGAAAATTTTTTAGGTCGTTAGATTCCAAGTTTCTTCCGCAGCCGAAGCTCATGCCGGTTCATTTCACCCTGGTCGGTTTCGTGATCATGACCGCACAGGTGCAGCAGCCCATGGAGAATCAATTGCCTGACCTCGTCTGCAAAACTCAAACGATGCTCTTTAGCCTGGGCGGCTGCTCGCTGCACTGAAATGATGACATCGCCCAACTGCGCCGCATACTCGATTTCAAACCGCTCAGCTTCGCTCGGAAACGAAAGCACGTCAGTCGAGTAATTCTTTCCGCGGAAGCGTCGATTCAGTGTTTTGATGGCATCGTCTGAGACGAAGACTATCGTCACGTTTGCTTCGCCTTTGCCAATCGCGTATAGCGCTCTCTCGCCGAATTCACGCCAATGTATCGGATTGAGTTTACGTTGGCGCTGACGATTAACGATCTCAACCATGGCTAGCTCTGCCGTCTAAGCTCCGTTAGACACAAGGAGCGAAACATTACCTGCCGCTCCTACGGAGTTTGGATGAACTAAAGATACCGCTGGAGCTATAAATATTCGCCTCTAACGACACGAAAAAATCAGCAATCCCTAGATTTCGCTCTTCTTCGTATGTGACTCGTAAGCTTTGATAATCATCTGCACCAGCTTATGCCGGACCACGTCCTTGTCACTGAAGTAAACAAAGTCGATCCCATCAATGCCAGCCAGGACGCGTTCGGCCTCAACCAATCCGCTGCGCTTACCCGTGGGCAGATCGATCTGGGTCACGTCGCCAGTAATCACAGCCTTCGAGCCGAATCCAATTCTGGTCAGAAACATCTTCATCTGCTCGCTGGTGGTGTTCTGCGCTTCGTCGAGGATGACGAAGGCGTCAGACAGTGTGCGCCCGCGCATGAACGCCAGCGGCGCTATTTCGATTACACGTTTTTCCAGGAGTTTGGTGACCCGCTCGTAATCAACCAGATCGAACAAAGCGTCGTAAAGAGGTCGCAGGTAGGGATCGACTTTCTCCTGTAAATCTCCAGGAAGGAAACCGAGCTTCTCGCCGGCTTCGACCGCCGGGCGCGCTAGCACAATGCGATTCACCTGCTTTTGCATCAGCGCCTGCACGGCCATTGCTACGCCCAGATAAGTCTTACCCGTACCCGCGGGGCCTATTCCAAACACGATGTCTTTCTGTTGAATCGTCTCGATGTAACGCCGCTGCATCGCCGACTTTGGCGCGACCTGTTTCTTGCCGGCTGGACTGAAACGCGATCGGGTGAAGTAATCTCGCAGGCTGTAGGCGCGGTCCTCGGCGATTTGCGCGAATGCTTCGCGCAACTCCTTGTCGGTGAATTGTCTGCCTTCGGCAAATAAGGAGGCAAAATCTTCCAGAATCCGCTGGACGGTCTCGACGTCCTTCGGATCGCCGTCAACGTTCAGGCTATGACCGCGCCCGTTGATTTGAACATCGAGCACCGACTCGAGGTACTTAATGTTCTGGTCGTGAACGCCGAAGAGCGTTTCCAGTCCGCGTGGTGGAAGCTCGATTTGATTCAACTGATGAAAATATCTCCTGGGTAAGCAGTAGCTTGATTGAGGGTGTGAGCTTGCGGATTGCTCTTTTGCATAAGTGTGTAACGGACGCTACTACAGGGTAACTACGTTGTCAATTCTTGCCGCGTCGCGTGTCGTTGACACATGAAGTGTGCGTTTGTAAATAACCTTTTGATTTCTAAAGTTTGGATGTAAGATATCGGGCCATAAGATACAAATCCTATTCCACCAGAGGAGACGCCGATGGCAACAAAGAAGAAGGCAGCGAAAAAAAAGGGCGGGAAGAAGAAAACCAGCAAGAAGAAGAACGGCGGGTACGGCGGATTCGGTTCAGCCCTCAAAAGGTCTGCGTGACCCTAGAAACGACGGCCCCGCGTTCTTCATCAGCCAATCCACTCGCTCAGATTACTGTGGCGTGTACTCTACGGGGATGCTTCTATCTCTGTTAGGGATCACTACTACAAGATCCAGGGCCCTTGCTCTCTTTGGTCTCGACCGGTGCAACCCGGACTATGCGGGCGCCGATCATTTTGATATGGGTAAAGTCTTTGCGGGTGCAACTCAGATTGCCCGCTGGCGTTGGGAGCATCACCGCGAATTTGATTTTGATTCCATTTCGAAATCGCTGCTCGCGCATTTCCGCAGAACTGGTTGCCCAACGCTCCTCTCGTTCGGGATCATTCACAAAAATGGCGAGTGGCGATGCGGACACGTCGCCGTCGCGTCAGGGGCCACTGGGAAATTGATTGAACTGATCGATCCTCTCGCGAGCAAGCCCCGGACTCATAGCGGATCGAACGTCTGGCTTCAGAGAGCAGGTAAGCCGCACACCGTAAACGTGATCGGTAACTCATATTGCGTTGACTCTGACGCTGAAGCGGCGATACTGCGTTGGCGTGTAAGCGATACGTTATAACCAGAGTCAGGGATGAACAGTAACCTGCTCAAAGGTTGTTCTGACTCAGAATGACCCTTTCGTGATGTCTTTTATCGTCGTCCTAGACTCTGCAGAAGTCAGATAAGAGGGTTATGGACTTCAGCATACTTAAGAGAGGATTCAAGCGCGTCGTACGTTGGGCGACCCTCGCCATCGCCGGACTGCTAAAGGCAGGTGTGAGCATTTCCCCTTGGGCGACCGTCATCGCCGCTGCGGTCGCGGTTTTCACCTTTTATTATGGGTATCAACAGTTTCGCCAGACACAACAGGCTGCGCGTGGCACATTGACGCTTCAGAGAGAGACTCTTGAGTCGGATCGCGAGTCAAAAGCCGTCGAGCTTTTCATTAAATATAACGAGCTAATGTTAGAACCTACATCGAGTCCGAAATCACCCAAGAGGCCGAGCGAGTTTTGGCGGGATAATCTTGCGCTGAGCATAGCAGAATCAATCTTCAAACTCAGGAGGGACGAGGAGGGCTGGAGGGAGACGGTGAAGTGGATGCTGTCCAAGCATGCCGAGAACTTGAAGAAGAAAGGCCTCGACTGTTCTACCTATGATCCTGAGTTCGTCAAGTTCGTGAATCAAATGATGCAAAAGAACGTGTGCAATGCACCATAAAGCAGACGCCGGGAAACGAATTGTTATGGTCTTGGGGAGTGATAGATAGCGTGCCCGCCATCTCCGATATCGCGCTTTACTTGAGCGGGAGTCCTCGGCAAGAGAACGCGGCCGGGGTTGAGGCATCAGAATGCGTGCGATATAGTCTCAAATCGGCCTTACTGCGGAGGGGTCGCATAATGGTAGTGCAGCGGTCTTGAAAACCGCCGGCCGAAAGGCTATGCAGGTTCGAGTCCTGTCCCCTCCGCCACAAAACCCGCTAGCACCTGTTTTTCTAATCGTGTGCCCAAAACCATGTGTCCCCAAAACCATTGACTTGTTAATCCATTCCGACTATCTTCCCTGCGTCTTCCCAAGGCCGCTTCCCTAACGACGCCTGTACGCGTCGCTCTCAAAACGGCCAAAGGCCCAGGCACAGGGTCTACTTAGATCCTTTGCTTTCCAACAGGAGTCTCCTAAATGGCAGAACAATCCGTTGCTCCCGGTCCGAAAGAAATGGATTCGGCCCGTTTCAAATTGTGGCCTCGCCACTTCTGCCATCCCAAATCAACCGAAAAAGCCTGGAGGTAAACATGAGTCGAAAGGTATTTGAAAACAGTGTGATGCCGCTCCCTGACGAACCAGGGCTCGCCCCCATGGGTATGTTGGTCAACGACAGGTCATCTGAGAACAGTAAGCAGAAGATGACTCTTCTCTTTTCACTCGCGCCGCCGGACAACGCCATGGCGGACCTGGAGGCAAAGGTAGCTCGCGGCGAAGTCGTTCCACCTGAGGAACTGCAGAAGATCTACGGGTCGAAGCCCGCCGATGTTAAGAAACTTAAATCGTGGTTGAAATCGAATGGCTATAAAATCGTACAAGCGTCGTCAGACAACACGAGCATCTACGCGGAATCCACCGTCGAAAAAATCGAGAAAACTCTCGGAGTCAATATGGTTCGGGTGACGCGCGACGGGATAACTTACAACGCCGCCCAAAACGCACCAAGTCTTCCGGAAGAGGTGGGTAACGGTGTACACGCGATCATCGGGCTGCAGCCGTTTCGGCAGGCGCATAAGCAATTTCGTAGTTTTGTTCCCACCAGCGGCAACCGTGTCTCGAAAAGCGCAGGGGCTGCGGGCCCAACCACGAACATCCAGAATGCGCCACCTTACCTCGTCTCTGAAGTACTTAAGGCATATAACGCCGATGGACTAGGGGTGACTGGAAAGGGCCAGACGATTGCCATTCTCATCGACACGTTCCCCCAAAAGTCAGACTTGAAATCGTTCTGGCAGAAAAACCACGTGTCGACGACGATCCAGCAGATCACAATGATCAACGTCAAGGGTGGCGCCCTGCCGCCCGTCGAGGGAGAAGAAACACTCGATGTTGAATGGGCCAGCGGGATCGCTCCGGGCGCGAAAGTGAGAGTTTATGCCAGTGGTTCGCTTAGTTTCGTGGATCTCGATCGAGCCCTGGATCGAATCATTGCTGACCTGCCGGGCCAGCCGGGAATGCGCCAACTCTCAATCAGCCTGGGCCTGGGCGAGACTTTCATGTCGCCCGGTGAAGTCGTGACCCAACATCAGAAGTTTTTGCGGCTCGCTGCGGCCGGAGTAAACGTATTTGTCTCCAGCGGCGACGCCGGGTCGAACCCGAGTTCGACTGGTCACAGCTCAAACGGTCCGCTCCAGGCCGAGTACGAGTCTTCTGACTTGAGCGTGATTGGAGTGGGCGGCACCCGGCTGACGCTCACGGCAAGCGGCGGCGTTTCGTCCGAGACCGCGTGGTCGGGCAGTGGCGGCGGCACCAGTATCTTCTTCGATCGTCCGGTGTGGCAGACCGGCGCAGGCGTTCCTGCCGGCACCAAGCGACTGGTTCCCGACGTAAGCCTGGCGGCCGATCCTAACAAGGGCGCCTTCGTCTTCTTGAACGGACAGGTCAACCAGATTGGCGGCACCAGCTGGAGCGCTCCGACCTGGGCCGGCTTCTGCGCCCTGATAAATGAAGCGAGAGCCAAAGCAAACAAGCCGTTTTTGCCATTCCTCAATCCGCTCATTTACCCATTGATGAGTACGGCGTTCAGAGATATCAAAGTGGGCAACAATGGCGCTTTTCAAGCCACTCCCGGATACGACAGAGTTACGGGCATCGGCGTGCCAAATGTCCGAAAGTTGATTGCTGCTTTGACTTAACAGCAACGCCGGCCAGACAGCCAGCACCGGCAAGATCATCCGGCTAAGACCCGGATACTGACAGTGCTCAAATGAAGTTACAGTAGGGAGCGACACTAGTGGTCGCTCCTTTCTGTAAGCGCCACACATGGCGTTTCCCCCGCCGGGCAAGTGCCGGGTCGTTGACTTAGGGATACGGTTGCCGTAGGTTTCTATTCTCAACAGGCTCGACTCGCAAAAAGCTCCTGCTGTCTGCCTAGACCGCGCTAGTCTCTCTGCCATCTTGTCCTGATCAAAGGGAAGGACATTCATCATAAGGGTGTAACCACCTTCATCTTAGGAGAATCTAATGGTCCGCATTACCCGGTCAACAAGCAACGACCCTGCTGATAAATACATAGCCTTAAACGGGTCACTCATATCACTGCGTCTGCGGCGACAAATATCAGCGGTGATGCTTTTACTATCGATGATCTGCGCGCCCATCCGCGGCTTTGCGCAATCGAAAGAACCGGAGAAACGAGGGCTTGGGATCCCCTCAGGTTCGACGCAAACTCCCGCGTCCGTGACACCCGCCACCCCGAGCGATAAACCTGAGTTGATTCTGCAAACGGGACACACAAGATCCGCGAACGCAATAGCCTTCAGCCCCGACAATCGCTGGCTGGCTTCGGGCGGCAAAGACAACCTCATAAAAATTTGGGACCTGGCGACTGGGAACGTACTACGAACGCTATACGGTCATACAGGCAACATTAATGCACTCGCCGTCAGCCCCGATGGAAAACTGTTAGCCTCGGGGAGCGGGGATATTAATGACAAGCGAGATTTATGGACCTTCACTCAGGGAGGCGTGGTCGGCGGGGCGGAAGACAATACCGTGAGAATCTGGAGCGTTGAGACGGGACGACAGTTGCAGGTTTTCCGCGGGCACGCACTGCCCGTCGGCGCTGTCGCTTTCAGTAACGACGGCCGCTCGCTAACGAGCGTGGGCGGGGATGCGGTCAAAGTCTGGGACGTTTCGGCGGGCGCCGAGTCGCGTTCGCAAAAAACAAAATATGGATCAACCGGCATGGAGAAGCTCAGCTCAATGCCCTCATTCTCGATTTGGGGTGGCGGAGACAAGCAACAGAAACAAGAAGCGCAACGGTTAAAGAATTTCAAACTGTCGGCATCGAAGATGGCGGTTAGTTCGAACGGGCAAATAGGAGCCGTCGGGCAACCTGACAAAGCAGTAAAAATTTATGACGCCCAAAGCGGGCGCGAGCTGCGGGATTTGCCATTCAAAGCGATCCCCGAAGCGGAAAACTCGAGCCTCGCGTTTAGCCCGGATGCGCGCCTCGTCGCCTTTGCCAAAACGAGCGAGGCGGTCAGCATCCAGGAAGCCACCACGGGCCGCGAGCTCTACAGCATCAATACGGGATTCAGCAAAACGCCACAGCGTTTGCAATTCAGCGCCGACGGACGATTTCTCGTTACGGCTACTGATAACAACGCCGCGATGAAGTTGTGGGACGCAATGACAGGTCAACTGATACGCGAGCTAAAAACGAGTGGAGACGCTCTCGTGGGCGCCCGAGTGATTAGCTTCAATCGCGACGGCAGCCTGATTGCGGCGATCGCCGCGGGAGCCAAAGCAATCAGAATCTTTGAAACCGCAACGGGACGCGAATCACGCACTCTGCAAACGGGGACGACGGACGAGGTGTCGAGATCCGAGCAAGCGACGTTCATTAAGGCCATCGATCCCAAAACGATGGAGACACTTCAGAAGCGGGATATCACGACGCCCGAACAAATCATTGAGGCCGTCGAAGCGATAGGGACTATTTCCAGCGAAAAGCTCCAGTCCGGTGGCGCAGTTAGTTTCAGCCCTGATGGCCGCTTCCTGATTTCTAGTCACGTACTCTTGAAAAATCTGGCGACCGAAGTGTGGGATACCGCTGCGGGAACGCTCATACGTGGTAACGACGACGCCTCGCTGCGGGACCGTGGCAAGCCATTCTTTAGTCCGGATGGACGCTTCAGAGCGGCCGCTTTCTTCCCGATGAAGGACTTCTACACAAGCTCCGCCGGCGCTCTAAATCCGTTTAGCGATGTCTATAAAGATGTCTACAAACAGAAAATAGATCTCTATGACGGCACCTCCGACAAACGTCTGCGAGAGTTGGACGGAGGCAAGGCATCGATCATAGGCACCGTTCCGGCGGCGGGTTTTAGTTTCGACGGCAAGCTCATCGCCATGACGGGCTTCGAAAAGAAAGAGCGTTCCATACTAGTTTACGAAACGGAAAGCGGGCGCAAGGTTAATAATTTTCAAATCAATGACGACGAACAGAGCGGGGCAGTGACAACTCTTTGCCTGAGCGCGGACGAGCGTCTGCTGGCCGCAGGATATGCTACCAAAATCGATATATTTGAAGTTGGCTCAGGCAAAACATTGCGCACCTTGCCACATGAGGGACGGATAGTCTCTCTCAGCTTCAGTCCTGACGGACGTTTTCTCGTAGCCCTCGGTTCCAACAACGACAAGTATATTTGGGACGCCTCGTCGGGCGAAAAACTCGCTACGCTGGTAAATCTCGGCGGCGCTCTCAACAGCCGCGGTAGCGATTGGTTAGTTGTCACTCCCGATGGTTTATTCGATGGCTCACCCGCTGCCTGGAAGCAAATCCTTTGGCGGTTTGGAGGCAACACATTTGATGTCATGCCTGCCGAAACCTTCTTCAACGAGTTCTACTATCCGGGGCTGCTGGCGGAGGTGATGGCCGGGAAAAGACCTCGCGCGCCCAAGAACATATCCCAACTCGATCGCCGCCAACCCGAATTAAAATTGATGACCAAGGGCGGACGAGCAGTTGCCGGTAGTACATCAGAACGCAACCCGACGGTAAAGATTGAAGTAACTGAAAAGCCGGCCGACAAAGATCACCAGGCGGGTAGCGGGGCGCGCGATGTGCGGCTATTCCGTAACGGTTCGCTCGTAAAAGTCTGGCGCGGAGACGTGCTGAAAGGCCAAACGGCGACAACCCTGGAAACCAAGTTGACAGTCGTCGCGGGAGAGAACCGTCTGGCGGCTTACGCCTTCAATCGTGATAACGTCAAGAGCAGGGATGCTGAGTTGAGTCTCACCGGCGCGGATAGCCTCAAGCGGCCCGGCACCGCTTACATTCTGGCCATCGGTGTCAACGCCTATTCCAACCCCCAATACAATCTCAAGTACGCCGTCGCGGACGCAACGGCGTTTGGCGAAGAGGTCCGGCGCCAACAGCAGCAGATTGCGAAATATGAGCATGTTGAAGTCGCGCCCCTGCTGGACCAGGAGGCCACGAAAATAAACATTTTAAGGGCATTGAAGCGGCTCGCTGGAACCGAAAGCACCGCGACCCCGGATGCGCCTGCGGCACTTGAAAAGCTAAAGGCGACCCAGCCGGAAGATGCAGTCTTCATCTACTTCGCGGGACACGGAACCGCTCAGGGGCAGCGATTCTATTTATTGCCGCACGATCTCGGCTACGCGGGGGAGCGAACGACGCTTGACGCCGGGGGTTTGCAACTTATCCTCGAACATGGCATCTCGGATGAGGAGTTGGAGCGAGCGGTTGAAGGAATCGATGCGGACAAATTTCTGATGGTCATCGATGCTTGCAATTCCGGTCAGGCACTCGAAGCCGAGGAGCAGCGGCGCGGTCCGATGAACTCCCGGGGTTTGGCTCAACTGGCTTATGAAAAGGGAATGTACATCCTGACCGCGGCGCAGAGTTATCAGGCGGCACAGGAGGCTTCACAACTGGGGCACGGGCTGTTGACTTACGCGCTCGTCGAGGAAGGACTGAAGCAGGCCGCGGCAGATAGTGATCCGAAAGACGGACAAGTATGGGTGCGTGAATGGTTCGACTATGCGAGCACACGCGTGCCCAACATGCAGCTCGAGAAAATGAAGGCGGCGCGTGGCCTGGGCCTCAATCTTTCGTTCGTCGCAGACCAGGAACGCATTCCGGACTCGAAGCGGCGCGTCACACAGACGCCGCGAGTCTTTTACCGACGCGAATCAGAAGGACGACCATTAATCGTCGCAAAGCGATGAGAAGATGAGTTCCTGAGAACTCGAACCGCGCTTAGATGCCGCGTTGATGGAAACAAACCTACCCTTACGCGGATCACTTTGACCGCCGCAGACCCTGGTCTATATTGGAAACGCGATGTGGTCAGGTCAGATTCAAGCTTTCTTTGAGGCCCTGAAAACCGCTGTCGGAAAGGATACGCAGGTTCCTGTCCTGTCCCCTCCGCCAGAACATTTGTTCCTGCCGTTCGCGTGTTCCCCAGCGGTCCGCGGCGGCTTTGTTTTTTTGAATCGGTGGCGATCCTGAACGACGCGCCGAGGTTCACTTCTCGATGATGCTTTCGCCGACACAATTCTCCTTGCTCGCACCGACCGCCATCCTGCTGGAAAGCTGGCGCGACGTCGCTGGCCGGATCTGGCACTATCTCGACGATCCTTACCACATTGGGAGCGTTGACGTTTCAATCACGAGGTTGATTGAAGGCATCCTGATTTTTGCGTTGGCGATCCTGGCCTCGCGAACCCTCAGCGCTCTGCTGCAACGTCGCATCGCCAAGAGAGCCTATCTTGATCCCGGACTGCGCTACACGATGGGAAGGCTCACGCAATACCTCATAGTAACGATTGGCTTGTTGCTGTCCCTCAAGGCGGCGTTCAGTCTCGACCTGACTTCGATCGCTGTTCTGTTCACCGCGCTCTCAGTGGGAATTGGCTTTGGCCTGCAATACATAGCGGCGGATATTGCCTCAGGTTTCATTCTGCTTTTCGAGCGGCCTGTGCGCGTCGGCGATCGCATCACGATCGGGGAGGACGAAGGCGACGTGCAGAGCATTAACCTGCGCACCACCGTCGTGGCTACGAATGATCGCATATCCATCATCGTGCCGAATTCAAAGCTCGTCAGCCAGCGCCTCATCAACTGGTCTTACGGAGATCCGCGGGCGCGAATTTCGATACCCGTCAGTGTGGCCTATGGTTCGGATATTGAGCTGGTCACGAAAACTCTGCTGGCTGCGGCCGAGGAAGTGGACAACGTGCTGCGCGATCCGGCCCCTAAAGTGCAATTTTTGAAGTTTGGTGACTGGTCGCTCGATTTTCGTCTGCTGGTATGGACCAACCGGCCGCGTCTGCACATGCAGATTCGCAGCGACATCAACTATCGGATCGAGAAACTATTTCGCCACGCCGGCATCGAAATTCCTTTTCCGCAAACCGAGTTGCGTTTGCGCGGTGGTGCACTGCACCTTGATAGCGGAGACAGGTTGGTGGTTGACGAGAGGTCCATCAGCGAAAATGACTAATTAGCGCAGGCTTGAGTGGCAACGGAAAATCAACGTTACGCAGAGGCCGCAAAGGATGACGCAAGGTCGCAGAGAAAATATTTTCGTCCCCTTACCCTGCGGTTCGCATGAGAGTGGCCCACGTATGCACCCAGCTAAGGTTTCTTGCTGCTGCCACCAAAACCCGGACACATGCTCTTCGGATCATTCGTGGTGGCTTTGCACTTTTCCGTGGGAGTCACGGAAGCCAGCCCGAGTCGCGACTTTAGCTCCTCAAAAGGAAACCACGCGCTCGGATCTGAAGCGCTGCATTGCGACTTGTCCGTGTGCTTACAAACGTCGATGGCATAGATGGGGTGGATCTCCCATAAAGCCAGCCGCTCGAAATCGTTGTGTTTGGTAAATGGATTGAAACCCGCCTTGCCGCCGCTGGTGCAGGCTACGTGGCTGCCGTCAAAGAATAACTGACCTGAGACCTTGATCGGATGTGTCTTAAAGAAACCCGCGTAGTCAGGAGAATCGAATAGATCCCAGGCCGGCGGCCGGTAATGCGGAATGATCTCAGCGACTATGGTGTTGCACCACGCAGTTTCTTTTGCGTCCTCAGCCAGGGTGATATGAATATCGTTGTAGGCGCAACCAAGCAGGTTGCACTGAACGCTCTCGCCATTGCCTTTCGTTAGCGGTTCATCCTTATCGACGTTCGAGTGTCGAGCATCGAGGACATAGCCGACAAATGTGACCGTGTTGCCTTCGCCAAGTTTTGCTCCGTTGCTTAACGTGATGATGTTGGCAAGTTTTGCGCGGCTCGGCGGCGGTTCGCCTTTGGGAATGGTGGGCTCGTTGTTACTGGCATTGCCCAGGTCGCCGAATGTCTTCATGGTTACCGGCATGAGCTGATTGACCGGGGCGCAGAAATTATTCTTCCGGGCATTCTGCTGGTCATTGGACGCGCTCTTATGACAGCCCGTATTGCCGCACAGATAATCTATTCGTTGCGGTTTGTGAGTGAAGGGCTTGAGTTGCAGCGGAAGGGACTTGCCGCAGGTCTTGAACTTTAACTTCCTGGCATAACCAGACGCCGGCAAAAGCAGGACTGCCAAGGTTAACCAGGCGAAACGAACTAGTAGGCGTGATTGCATTTCTTGTTACCCGTAATTATTTTTGCGGCGAATGCTATACCGATTAGTGAGACAGAGCAAGCGTCTTGGGTTGGCTTAACTGCCCTTATCTCATTAGCACCTCGCTGTAGTTAGCGAGGTGACCAGGATCGGTTTCCGACCTTGCGGAGGGTCGTTGCCCACCTCACTGACTGAAGCGAGGTGTTAATAAGATCGCGACGCGACCCAATGCGGCCTCACCTTGCGATGAATTCGCGTACAGGCTAGGCTAGGTCTTGCCACTGAGTGATGATTCATTCAGTCAATTGAGATGACCCGGAAAAGTCCACGCAATGGAACCTCAGGTAAGCGCGAATCGATTCTGCGCGCGGCCACGCGCGTTTTTGCGCGCAACGGCTATTTCAATTCCAAAGTAGCTGACATCGCGCGCGAAGCCGAGGTAGCCGACGGCACTGTCTATCTCTATTTCAAAAGCAAAGAAGAGATTCTGCACTCCATCTTTGATCAGAACATGGCCGAGGCTATTGCCGCTGGTCGCGTACTGATTGCGAAGATACGCGATCCGGGCGAGAAGCTGCGCCGCATTGCCATGCTTCATCTCGAACGTCTCGGCGCCGATCGCGATCTCGCCGTGGTTTTCCAGGTCGAGTTGCGCGGTTCCACCAAGTTCATGCGGGAGTTTTCGGCGGCGGGTTTTGCTGAGTATCTCGGCTTACTGCGCCAGACGTTTGAAGAAGGCCAGCGTTCCGGTGTCTTCCGCAAAAACCTGAATGCCAAGTTGGTTTCGAAGATTCTTTTCGGCGCCCTCGATGAAATGGCGACTAACTGGATCATCTCAAAGCGCAAATACAAGCTCGAGCCGATGGCTCAGGTCGTCATGGACGTTTTTCTCAACGGAGTCAGCGCATCGTGACCAGTGTCTCCCAAACCGCCATCTCTGAGCCGCCGCGTCGCATCCCTCTCGATGATCATGAACCAGCGACCCTCGTCGATGTGTATGAGCAGGCCGTGCGTCGCTTTCCCAAGCCCGACACTCTGAACTACAAGAGCAACAACGCCTGGCAATCGATCTCCGCGGACGTCATGCTGAAACGCGCGCGCCGAATTGCTCTGGGGTTGCATTCGTTGGGAGTGCGCAAAGGTGATCGCGTGGCCCTGCTTTCTGAAAGTCGCGTGGAGTGGGTGCTCGCCGATCAAGGCTGCATTTTTGCCGGAGCCGTCTCTGTTCCCGTCTATCCGACGCTGACACCACCGCAAGTTGGATACATTCTCAAAGATTGCGGCGCGCGGGTGTTGCTGGTCTCGACGCGAGCCAAGTTCGAAGAGATCGAAACGATCCTGGGCGAGTGTGTTGCGATCGACAGGGTCGTGATATTCGAACCGGACGAATTGAGCAGGCCAAAGACCCTTAGCCTCGTCGAACTTGAAGAGCACGGCAGCGCGCTTGAGAACAAACAGCCAAAGTTGTCCGCCGAGCTTGCTGGAGCGTCGAGTGCCACAGACCTCGCCACAATCATCTATACGTCGGGTACCACCGGCGAGCCGAAGGGCGTGATGCTGACGCACGCGAACATGGTCTCGAATTTGATCGATTCATCGGACCACTTCAAATTCGGCGAGAAAGATTCGGCGCTTTCGGTGCTGCCGTTGTCACATATCTTTGAACGCCAGGCAATGAACATGTATCTGCATCACGGCATGAGTGTTTATTTTGGTGAAGCGATCGAGAAGATTGGCGACAATCTGCGCGAAGTGCATCCGACGGTTTTTGTCGGCGTGCCGCGCATCTATGAAAAGATTCTGGCGCGCGTACAGGAGCGCGCCCTGGCGAAGGGAAAGTTTAACGGCGCGGTCTGCAATTGGGCGATCGAAGTTGGCAAGCAATGGGCCCAACTGAATGCCGGCTCACAACCGATCCCGCTGGGGCTGAAACTGCGGCACAAGGTCGCGGACGTGCCGGTGTATGCAAAGTGGCGCAAGGCGATGGGCGGCCGCATCCGCATTTTTGTTTCCGGCGGGGCTTCGCTATCCAACGATGTCGCGCTGGCTTTTGCGGGCGCGGGTTTGCCGATCGTGCAAGGCTATGGCCTAACGGAAACTTCGCCGGTGATCACTGCCGGGCGGCTCGATGACAATAGGATTGGAACCGCGGGCCGGCCGATCAGAAATGTCGAAGTGCGAATTGCCAAGGACGGCGAAATCGAAACCCGCGGGCCGCAGGTGATGCGTGGATACTGGAACAAGCCGGAAGAAACGCGGGCGGTTTTTACAGAAGATGGCTGGTTTAAGACGGGCGACATCGGCAGCCTTGATGCGAATGGGTATTTGACCATCACTGATCGAAAGAAAGAGCTTCTGAAAACGTCGGGCGGTAAATACATCGCGCCGCAGCCGATCGAACAGTTAATCAAGAGTTCGCGCTTCGTGAATCAAGTGGTGGTGATTGGCAACGACCGCAAGTTCGCGTCGGCTTTAATCGTACCTGATTGGGAACAGCTCGAAGCCTACGCCAAGCTCAAAGGGCTGCACTTGAAAACTCGCGAAGAATTCTGCCGCCATCCACGCATCGTCTATTTGTTTGAGCGGCAGATATCGGCGCGGACCCAGAACCTGGCACAGTTCGAAAAAATCAAGCGCATCGCGCTACTGGATCAGGAATTAACGGCTGAAGGCGGAGAGCTAACGCCGACGCTGAAGGTGAAACGGCGGGTAGTTGATCAAAAGTACCGTGACGTGATTGACCGGATCTATTCGGCTGCGTAAGTGTCGGACCGGGTTGAGGATGTTTTCTCAAGAATAGTTTTAACAGCTTTGCCGCGAAGCGGTTACGCAACTCAGCCCAGGGTTGACGCGCTTCGCGTCTACCTCTACCCTGGGCTCTAGTCACGGAGTTTAATCTCGAAAGCCGCCAGGACTCGCTCGGCGGTTTCGCGCGCGGCTTGCTTCAAAGCGTACTCGGAATAGAGTGGGCTGTTTTTGGTGGGCGTCGAAACTCCGCCTCGTCCCGTCTGATAAATCTGGTGATGACTCCGGCCCGACTGTTTGAATTTCGCGGTTCCGGGTTCAAGGATGGTATAGCTGACGTACAACTCATCCACTTGATTCTTTTTCTGTTGCCTGCCAGAGTCCGCCAGTTCGCTTCCGATCTGTAGCCACACTACGTATCTGACTGTCTCTTCTTTGGCTCGCTTGATCGCTTCGCTCCGATTCATACCTCGCCCCGCCGAAGTGACCATCACATCCGGCGCGTCACCCAAACGCCGCACGCAATTATCAATCACGGTGTCGGTAACATAGTAAGGAACATTTGACATTGGATCGCGATTGTCGATGCCCACCAGCAACTGAAGCCGGGGGGCCTTCTCAGGTTTCTTCTCGACCGCTTTCGGACCCGAAACCGAAGGCGCAGTCGTCGTCGCGGGGCCGCCGGTTGAGCGCCGGCCTGATTGGGCGTTGATGACGGTTGCACAGACGAAAAAGATCGCGACCAACGAAAGAACCTGACGGGAGTGAAGCGTGTTCATATTTTGTGTCCGCATTCTAGCACTGGAAGCGTTAGCTGATAGGGCCGCTGCCGGCCCCCGGCGTTTCATCTGCGGTTTTGCCGCCGGCCAGTGCGGTAAAACTTGCCTTGCCGGCGGCGGTTCAGTTTGTATTGGACCTCATTAGCACCGTCGCTTAGCGCCCGGTGAATTTAGTCCGGTCCACAGCCAGGAAAACGTTTCAACGGTTTCCATTTCGCGAACCCAACCGCCAATCACCGGGCTAAAGCCGCACTGCTAATAAGAAAGGACGCCAGAAACTCAACTACCCTGATCGGCGGTACATCAGCGTCTTCGAGGTCCACGATTGCGAATCTTTGATGCGTGTGGCCGAATGTCGTTGGCTCGCTTTTTCTTTCTGAGTTCGAATAAATTAGACTTGTGACTGTCCCCATAAGTCTCAGCCAATGACAGAACAGCAAACCCGATCTTTAATCATCACTCGAGTTCGCCCCCAGGGACCGAACATTCGCTCCTTTGAACTGATGCCTGTCGACGCCCGTAAAGCTCACGGCGTCCCTTTCATCTCGGGGCAGGTGGCGGTGCTGCGAGTAGGCGAGGAAGAGCCGGCGTATTTTGCTTTCGCCGGCGCGCCGGCGGATCGCAATTTGGAAATCCTGGTGAAGCGAACCCTCGGCGCCAGCGTTGCGCTGTTTGATATGAAGGAAGGCGAGTGTGTGGATTTGGTGAACGTGGTCGGTCACGGCTTTGATCTGGATCAGCAGAAAGGGCGCGACCTGGTTTTCGTCGCCATGGGAACGGGAGTGGCGCCATTGCGTTCTGCCCTGCGCCATGTTTTAAACCGTAAAGAAGACTTTGGACAACTGGTCGTGCTCTATGGAGCACGCACGCCGGATGATTTCTGTTATCGCGACGAAACGCAAGGCTGGGAAGACGCAGGTGTCGAACTGCGTCAGGTAATCTCAAAACCCGATGGACACGATTGGTCCGGGCCCACCGGCTATGTGCAGACGTTGCTGGATCATGTGCTGGCGGATTTGAATTCTCCGGTGGCTTTGGTGTGCGGCTCACGCGAAATGATCGAGCAGACCCGCGATCGTCTGCAGCAGATGGGCTTTGCATCCGAGGCGATCCTGACGAACTATTAGTAATACATTCGCAGGTTACGCCGATTACGCAGAGCAAGAACAGACTGAGCATAAGGAAGTAGGTTGCCTGCTTAATCTGCGAAATCTGTGTAATCTGGCGGATTGCGGATAGACCTGCTAATAAGAAAGGGGTGTCTCCCGATGCTTCGGGG
>Ga0137359_10000365_pt1 | contig 34158 bp, 29 predicted proteins | sample Mad1_40_16metaG_FD_108281 | JGI IMG/M metagenome (GOLD analysis project Ga0137359, IMG submission 108281) | Vadose zone soil microbial communities from Angelo Coast Range Reserve, California, USA - Mad1_40_16 metaG | ecosystem: Environmental > Terrestrial > Soil > Vadose zone | place: USA... | reverse complement strand
CCACCGCCGGTGAGAAGCTCTACGCCGCGCACTGCGCAAGCTGTCATGGCCCCTCGCTGGAGGGCGCGGCCGCCCCTGCCCTTTCCGGACCTGCCTTCGCGCACCGCTGGCAGAACGGTCAACGATCGGTGGGAGATCTTTTGCATCGCGTCGACTCCACCATGCCCCTGGGCGCGCCGCATACCTTGTCGCCGGAGGAATACATCGAGGTCGCGGCCTACCTGCTCTCTCGCAACGGCTACGCGGGCGGTCGCACCGCACTGACCGAGGCCTCGGCCTCGAAACCACTGGGCGCGCTCGATGCGGCAGCTGCGCCGCCGAAAGTGCAGCTTCCGCAGGCGCCGAGTTCCGTGGCCCGCTCGGTGAGCTCGCGGCCGACCGATGAGGAGCTGCAGTCAGATTCAGGTGTCAATTGGTTCATGTACAACGGTGATTATTCGGGTCGTCGCTTCTCGAAGCTCACGCAAATCACCAAGTCAAACGCGCAGCACCTGCAAGCGGTGTGCGCCTTTCAAGCCGGTGAGATCGGCAATTTCCAAGCCGCTCCGGTCGTCTATGAGGGCCTGCTGTACTTCACGACGCCGTACAACACCTTCGCCCTGGATCCCACGAACTGCACGAAGAAATGGGAGCACCGCTATCCCGAAGATAAGGCCGTGACCTTGGCGCTCAGCCGCGGCGTCGCGATCTATCGCGGCAAGGTGTTCCGTTCCACACCGAACGGACATCTGCTCGCACTCGATGCAACTTCAGGCCAGCTCCTCTGGGATGTATGGCTCGCCAACAAGGATGAGGGATATTGGCTGAGTGCCGCTCCCATCGCTTATGAGGGACGAGTGTTCATGGGCACTGCCGGTGCGGACTGGGGTACACCGGGACGGATCTATGCCTTCGATGCCGAGGACGGGCATTTGCTCTGGGCCTTTCACGCCATCCCGACGGGCGAGGAAGTGGGCGCCGATTCCTGGCCGTCCACGGGGGTGCGGGGCGGGGCCTCGTTCTGGAGTACCTTTGCGCTTGATACCCGCCGCCGGTTGCTCTTCGCCTCGCTTGGGAATCCGGCCCCTGACTATAACGGCGAAAGTCGTCCCGGCGATAATCTCTTCACGAACTCCGTAGTTGCGCTCGATGTGAAGAGTGGGAAGATTTCTTGGTGGGCACAGCAACGACCCCATGACACGCATGACTGGGATACTGCGGCGGCGCCGATTTTGTACGGCAACAACGCCGGCGAGCGCATGGCGGTGGCAAGTAAGGACGGGTGGCTGTACCTCTATGACCGCGAACAGCACCAGCTCCTGCACCAGCTCGAAATCAGCCCCCACGTGAATGCCGATGTTCCCTTGAGCACCGTGGCCGAGGTCTATCACTGTCCCGGAATCTCCGGGGGTGCCGTGTGGAACGGTCCCGCGTATTCGCCCAAGGATGATTTGCTGATCGTGAACTCGGTACACTGGTGCGGGAAGACGCGGCTCACCGAAGAACACTTTATGGAAGGCTCGTCCTTCTTTGGCGGAGAGCACACCTGGGATCCTCCGGAGGCCGCCCGAGGATATACGCGCGCCTTCGATGCATCCTCCGGACGGCTCAAGTGGGTCAGAGAATTTAGCGCGCCGATGCTCGCGGCGCTCACCCCGACCGCAGGCGGGGTGACATTCACGGGAACGCTTTCAGGCGATTTCCTCGTCTTGGATACCGCGAGTGGGCGTACGCTCTATGCCTTCAATACCGGCGGTGCAGTTGCAGGCGCAGCGTCCACCTATGAGATCAACCACCGGCAGTATGTCGCAATCGCGACCGGCAATACTTCGCGAGTGCATTGGATGACGGGTGGCGCGATGACGGTGGTGCTCTTCGCGTTGCCACAAGGTCATTGATGGTAGCGCTGTTCCATTTCTGTGTTCATCCCTTCGTCCCCCCACACGGGGGTGCCAAGGATCACTGCGACTGTCTCCCATCCGAGGTGACAGGCAGCCTTTTTTGGAGGCAAATATGAGTCAGGATGTCATCGTCGTCGGTTGTGGTGTCGCTGGCATGGCCGCAGCGGTGAGCGCCGCCGAAACTGGCCTGCGCGTGACGGTACTGGAGCGCTCGAGCGAGGAGGAGCGCGGTGGCAATTCGCGCTATACCAGTGCGTGGATGCGCATGAGCAACGAGGATGAGATCTCCGATGACTTGATCGATTTGCTCGTCGAGCGCGGCCAGGGGGCAATCCCGCCTGATTTTCCCAAGGAGGCGACCCGTGATTACGCGGATTGGCCACCCCAACTGAAAGCCTACCCCTTCACCGATCCCGAATTGATCTCGGCGCTTGCCGAAAATGCACCGCCCACCATGCATTGGCTGAAGTCCCATGGCATCAAGTTCATCACTTACGAACCCATGCTACTCGAGACCGGCGCGGTGCGAATGGGACCGAGTGGTGGTGGTCTCGCCGTGATCGACTCGCTTGGCAAATCCGCGGAACGCTTAGGGGTTAATATTTTCTACAACACCACCGCGCGTAGCCTGTTGCAGACTGCGTCAGGCGAGGTAGGGGGCGTTCGTTGTTGGTCGAAAAGTCGGGGTTTGTTTGACCTCGAGTCGAAAGCGGTGGTCATTGCCTCGGGCGGATTCCAGGGCAACGTCGAGATGATGACGCGCTATGCCGGGGCAAACGCGGTGTTTGCAAGACCGGTATCGGCGGGGGGTCTTAACAACAAGGGCGAAGGCCTCGAAATGATGTTGGCGATGGGTGCCGCGCCTGCCGGTCAATACGACATGTTCCATGGCGCGCCGATCGACCCGCGCTCGTTGCGGGCAGAGGCCATCGTCGGTGTGGTCAATTTCGGGATCCTGGTGAATTCGCAGGGTAAGCGATTTGTCGATGAGGGGACCAATACTTATGAGCATTTCTACGATGAGGTCGCCTGGACCATCATGCGTCAGAAGCTCGGGATCGCCTATTTGATCTTCGACGGCACCTTGTTCGACATCCCTAACGTGCGCTCCCGCATTCAAACGGAGATGGGGCCGGCGCGTGCCCACTCTCTCGAAGAGCTGGCAACGGCGCTCTCACTGCCCGTCGACACCTTGACCAAGACCGTGCGCGAGTACAACGCCGCCACCAGACCCGGCACCTTTGACGTGAGAACGCGAGATGGGCTTTCCACCCAAGGGCTCGCCTTACCGAAGTCCAATTGGGCGCGCCCCATCAACGAGCAGGATCTTCAAGCCTATCCGATCATGTGCGGTAACACCTTCACCTGCGGCGGCGTGAAGATCACCGCGGATGCGGAGGTCGTGAACCGAGACGGCACGCCCATTCCGGGTCTGTTCGCGGCGGGAGAGACCACGGGGCTCTACTACACCCTGTATGTCGGTGCCACCTCGGTGCTGCGCGGGCTCGTATTTGGTCGTCAGGCCGGGCGTAAGATTGGCGTACTGCTCAGCCCGCAGAAGCAAAGAAGCGTAGAGGTATAGAGATGGCCGACCGCGACCTTCACGCCGAACTGAAGCTGGTGCTCGATCACCAAGAGATCGCAGACCGCCTCGCGATTTGGTGCCGATCGGTGGACACCCGTGATTTCACCACCCTGACCCAGGTGTTCCATCCCGACATCGTCTGGGATTTTGGCAAGGGGATCGTCGAGCGCGGCTTAGACAAGCTCATTGGCCGGATTGAGGCGCATATGCTTGGCGCGAGCTTCTGCGGGGCTCGGCATATTCATCTCTCCAATCTCTGCACTCGCTTCGAGGGAGACACTGCCGTATCCGATGCCTACTTTTTCGCACTTTCGGCTGGCACCCGAACCTTCGCCGGCCAGACCCTCATGGAATTTGGTCAGTACCACGACACCTGGCAGCGCGCGGCGCAGGGATGGCGAATAGTCAGGCGTGACTATCGGATGGACATCCAACAGGGGCCCCTTGAGATCCTGTACGGCACCGCACCGCCCGAGATGTGGAGTGAGGGAGATGCGAGACGCCTGGAGGGCAAGCGTTGACCGGCGTGTCAGGGGCAATGTGATGCTCAAGCAGCGAACGCTGTTCATCACGGGTGCGAGTCGCGGAATCGGACTCGCGATTGCGTGCCGCGCGGCGCGTGATGGGGCCAACATCGCCCTCGCGGCAAAAACCACCGAGCCTCATCCGCGACTGCCGGGCACCATCTACACGGCCGCGGAGGAGGTGCGCGCAGCCGGCGGCAACGCCTTGCCGCTGATCGTCGATGTGCGCAGCGAAGCGAGCGTCCGCGAGGCGATGGCGGCGACGGCCAAACAGTTTGGCGGCATCGATATCCTCATCAACAACGCGAGCGCCATCTCGCTCACCGACACCCCCACCACGGAGCCGAAGCGATTTGATCTGATGCATCAGATTAATGCCCGCGGGACCTACGTGTGCACGCGAGAGGCCTTGCCCTTCCTTAAGCAGAGCACGGCGGCCCATGTGCTCAACATCTCGCCGCCCCTCGACTTGAACCCGCGCTGGTTCGGCCCGCATGTCGCCTATAGCATCGCAAAATTTGGGATGAGCCTGTGCACCCTCGGGCATGCGGCCGAATTCCGACCATACAACATCGCCGTGAATTCCCTCTGGCCGATCACGACCATCGATACCGCCGCGGTGCGGGCCCATCTTGCCGAACTGTCACGCACCAGCCGCACGCCGCAAATCATGGCCGATGCAGCCTATGTCATTCTCAGTAAAGCACCGCAGGCGGCGAGTGGGCAGTTTTACCTGGACGAAATGGTGCTTCGCGCGGAGGGCGTCACCGAATTCGCGCGCTACGCGATCGATGCCAGCTCGCCCGTCACCGCTGATTACTTCGTGAGCGATGAACTCCTGAAGAGCCTGCCGACGCAGTTTATCGGGTTGGAGGACAAAACCCGATCGTCGGCTACCTAGCCGCGCGTCCCGAACGGCTCTACGCCACTCGCGTTCGGCGGGACTTGGATGTAGCGGTATTTCTTCTCGCTGCCCGCGGGGTCGTGACCGGATGGGATGCATCGAGCAGCATCGCCTGCAGGATGACGTTCGCTCCCCATACCTTGATCTCGCGCGCTTCCTCGTCGGAGATTTTGACCACATCGCGCATAACCACGGCAGCCTCCACACCGATGAACAGACTGAGTGCCGCGGTCAGCCGTTCGTAACGGCGATCACCGAGCTCGCGCTTGAGAGAACCAATCGCCGCATCGAGTATCGCTTTGCGGGCGCCCGAACGACGAGGCAGATCGCGGTCGGATTCGTCTTTGATCAACGACTCGCGAAGCATGGTGCGATACACATGTTCGTGATCTTTGATCGACTTGTCACTGGCCTCAATGACCCGCCGCAGCCGGTCATAGGGAGAGCTCGCCCCTTCCAGCTCCAGGCCAATGTTTTTCTTTTCAACTTCGGTAATGGCGTGCAAGGAGGCGTGTACGACGAGCTGCTCGACACTGGGAAAGTAACGATAAGCGGTTGTTCTACCGACTCTCGCTTGGTCGGCAACGTCTGCAACGGTAAAGCTCTTACCTTCCTTCAGCAGGTTGGCAGCACATTCGACCAGGGCGATGTGCGTTCTTAGCTTCTGATTCGTGCGTCCACCCTCGAGATTGGACGCTACCCTGCGTGACTGGCCCAGAAACGGCTCCCTCGAATGGATCATGGGTGATTTCCAACATAGTACAACAATCCGGTAACGCGATAAATGTCGCGATTCGCCAGACACAGCCCCTCGGCGAAGCCCTGCAAACATCCGCGATCCTTATTGATATTAATTCCCAATATGGTACAATATACCCATGAACTAGAACCGTGGCGATTCCCGCTGGCAAAATCCGCTCGGTCCTCCGGAGTAAATCATGGCCTGTCCCCATCAATCCGCGGCCGCGCGACTTCCCGCCGAACGAGTGATTTCGTTCAATTTCCGCTCCGCGCCGGGGGTCAACGGCGATCCCTGGGCACAGTTGCATCGGCTGAATTCGGCACCCGAACTGTTTTTCTCCCCGGAATTGGGTGGCCACTGGTGTGCCGTGAAGCGCGAGGTCGTCGTCGAGATCCTGCGAAATTCAGATTTGTTTTCCACCAAACAGGTACGCGTCCCGCCGCTCGAGCGTGACATCCCCTCGATTCCGCACCATCTCGACCCGCCGGAGCACGGCAAGTATCGCCTGAGCGTCGTGGAGCTATTCGGTCACAGGGTGTTGGACAGCTTGAGCGGGGACATTCGCGACACCGCCCGACGCTTGACCCGCGCGATGGTGGCGAAGAATTCCGGTGAGTTCGTGAAAGACTTCGCCATGCGGATGCCCATCGAGATATTCATGCGGTTGTGCGGATTGCCGCTTGAGCGGCGCGACGAGCTGACCCACTGGGTTCACACCTTCTTTCATGGCGCGAGCGCGGAGGAGGCGAACGAAGCGCACCGCAAGACCGTGGATTTCCTGTCGAGCTGGCTGGATGAGTATCTGAAGCCCGGCAACGCGAACCCGAGCTACATCATGTCATCGCTCCTCAAGGCCCGTGTCGATGGAAGGCCTTTGAACCGTGAGGAGATGATGTCGATCGTCATCACTCTCTTCAACGGCGGGCTTGATACGGTGGCCGCGCAGATGAGTCATATCGTCCGCCATCTCGCCGAACACCCGGCGGAACGAGAGCAACTGGTGGCTCACCCGGATGCCATTCCGGGGGCGGTGGAGGAGCTCCTGCGCCGCTTCAGCATCATCAGCATCGGGCGGATGGTGCGCAAGGACATCGAGTTCCGTGGGTTGCCGCTGCGCCAAGGAGAGATGGTTTTGTGCCTGATTTCGGCGGCGGGGCTCGATGAAGAGGAGTTCCCGAACGCGCTCGAAGTGGACTTCAACCGTGCGAATAGAACCCGGCATTGTGCCTTTGGTTCAGGGGCTCACATGTGTGTTGGTGCGCCGCTTGCCCGGCTGGAGTTGAAAATCATGCTGGAGGAATTGCTGCCGCACCTGCGGAATTTGCGCATCGCACCGGGAGCGCAGATTTCCTACTATACCGGGGTCACCCTGGGCCTGCATTCGCTGCCGCTCGAATGGGAGGCGGCCCCAAGCGGACCGGCGTAGAGAGAACATGCCAATGGCGGGGAGGGGCGTCAACGAGCGGGTGGTGATCATCGGCGCGGGTCATGCCGGCACGAGTGCCGCCATCCAGCTGCGAAGCTTAGGATTCGCCGGGACCATCGATCTGGTCGGCGAAGAGCCTCATATCCCCTATCACCGCCCGCCCCTGTCCAAAGCATGGCTTCTCGGCAAAGCGGGCGATGAGACGATCGCCCTGAAACCCGCGAGTTTCTACGCCGAGCAGGCGATCAGCCTGCAGGTTGGATGTCGGGTGGATGGCATCGATCGGGTGGCTCAGTGGGTATCGCTCAACAATGGTCAACAGATTCCCTATGACTGGTTGATCGTGGCTACCGGATCCCGAGCGCGCCGACTGCCCTGGGCGCTCGCGGGCGGGTCTCATCTTTACGAGTTGAGAACTCGCTCCGATGCCGAAGCGCTACGACAGGCGCTGCAGCCGGGCAAGCGAGTGCTCATCGTCGGTGCCGGCTATATCGGATTGGAAGGGGCCGCCTCGGCGAGAGCTCGCGGTGCCTCCGTGGTGGTTATTGAGCGTGAGAATCGGGTGCTGGCGCGGGTCGCGAGCGAGGCCGTCTCCGCCTTTTTTCAACGCTACCATGCCGATCGAGGAGTGCGCTTTCGTTTCAACGAGTCGATCACTCAATTGCTGGTGCGCGGCTCGCCACCTACGTGCGAAGTCTCCTTTGATCGGGGCATCCAAGAGCAGGCGGACTTGGTGTTGGTCGGTGTGGGCGCCGTTCCCAACCAGGAACTGGGTGCTGCCTGCGGTCTGCACTGTGATGACGGGATCATCGTCGATCAGCAGACAAGAACGAGCGATGCGCGGATCTTTGCGATCGGCGATTGCTCGCGGCGGCCGCTGCAGCTCTACGAGCGAACCGGGCGGCTTGAGAGTGTGGCCAATGCCTTGGAGCAAGCGCGACTCGCGGCGCATACGATCTGCGATGCACCCGCACCGGTCCACGAAGTGCCTTGGTTCTGGTCCGATCAATACGATCTCAAATTGCAAATTGCCGGTCTGTCCTTCGATGTGGGCCTCCATGTGACTCGCGGCGATCCTAGCAGCGCGAGGTTCGCCGTTTTTCACTTAAATGGCGCCGGCCGGCTACAAGCCGTCGAGGCCGTCAATGCCGCTCCGGAATTCCTCGCCGGACGCAAGCTGATCGCCTCGCGGCGAGTCCTCGACCCGCACGCACTGGCCGACGCCAGCACATCGATAAAAGAGATCGCGGCTTAAGTCATGAATGGAGAGTTTGAGTGCCGAAGATAACCTACATCGCCCACTCCGGAGACAGAAAGACCGTTGACGCTCAGATCGGTGACTCGGTGATGCTGAGCGCCATCAAGAACAGCGTGTCGGGCATCGACGCCGACTGCGGCGGTGCCTGTGCGTGCGCAACCTGTCATGTGTACGTCGATGCTGCTTGGGTCGATCGTCTTCCCCCGATGTTGGAGTTGGAGAAGGGCATGCTCGATTTCGCACCGGAGGTCAGGCCGAACTCCCGACTCTCCTGTCGAATCGAGGTGAGTCGCGAGCTCGACGGCTTGGTCGTCGAGATACCGAGCACCCAGCGATAGGCGAGGAATGCAAGCATGAACTTCGATCGGACAGCTTTGGAAGTCGAACTCGAGACCGCCGTGCGGGCCTTCGTGGCGGACACGGTGATTCGGTATGAAACGGACGCTCGCCTAGACGCTCGCGGCCCGAGTGAGGCGCTTCGCAAGGAGCTGCAGCAGGCGGCGAAGTCGCGGGGGCTCTTGGCGCCGCAGCTCTCGGTGAAGCACGGCGGCCGCGGTCTCGATCATCGACAAACGGCCACGGTATTTCGTGCCAGCGGCTACTCCCTGCTCGGCCCGCTCGCCATGAACGTCATGGCGCCCGATGAGGGGAATATGTTTCTCTTGGAGAAGATCGCGAGCGCCTCGCAGTTGGAGCGCTATCTTGCACCTCTTGCGTCCGGCGAAGCACGTTCGTGTTTCTTGATGACAGAACCGGACGGGGGGGCTGGATCCGATCCCTCGATGCTCAAGACCACCGCGCACCAGCAGGGTGATAGTTGGGTGATCGAGGGGCGCAAGTGGCTCATAACCGGGGCCGAAGGAGCCGAGTTCGGCATCCTCATGGCCAAGAGCGAGCACGGCGCCACGATGTTCTTGGTCTCGATGAGCGATCCGGCGATACGCGTCGATCGGCGCCTGCACACCTTGGACAACACGCTGCCCGGAGGGCATGCCTGCATCAGCGTCGAAGGCCTACGGGTCGGCCCCGAAGCGGTCCTTGGCGCACCCCATGAAGCATTTCGCCATGCCCAAGTGCGTCTCGCACCGGCGCGACTGACACACTGCATGCGCTGGTGGGGTGCCGCGCAGCGAGCTCACGACAGTGCCATCGCTTATGCGACACAGCGTAAAGCCTTCGGCAAGACGCTGATCGATCACGAGGGAGTGAGTCTCCTCCTCGCCGACAACGCCATGGATCTGCAACAGACGCTGCTCTTGATCGATCATGCCGCATGGGTGCTTGACCAAGGCTCGGATGGCTCGCATGAGACGAGCATGACCAAGGTCGTGTGTTCCGAGGCGCTGTCGCGGGTCGTTGACCGATCCTTGCAGGTGCTCGGCGGTTTGGGCGTGACCGATGACTCACCGGTAGCAAAGATCTATCGGGAAATTCGTGGCTTTCGCATCTATGACGGTGCCTCGGAAGTGCATCGTTGGTCGATCGCCCGGCGCCTGGCGCGCCTCGCTCAAACGGCGCAGAACCCAAGCTCCCATGCACCTTGACGAGGCCGACTTGGCGGATTACTGTGACATGATAACGGGACTGACGTCCCATGATGGATATTGACAACTGAATGATCATCGACAGCCACGCGCACCTCACCATGCCCTCCGAGTTGTACCAGTACATGGGAGAACTCGTGGCGAGCCGTGCTAATCCAGCGGCCCCTTTCAATGGTCTTGCCAAGGAGGCCATCGAAGCGGTGGCGACGCGGCTCATAAGCGTCATGGACGGTGTGGGCACTGACGTTCAGTTTTTGTCGCCGCGACCTTACATGATGCTGCACTCGCTGCGCCCGGCGCTCGTCGGCTCGCTCTGGACGCGCGCGGTCAATGATGTCATTCACGCCAAATGCCAGCTCTTTCCCAAACGCTTTCGCGGCGTCGCGGGGCTGCCGCAATATCGAAGCGAGAGTCCTCAGAACTGTCTTGCGGAGCTTGAGCGCTGTGTGCGGGAGCTCGGATTTGTGGGGTGTCTTCTCAATCCCGACCCGACGGAGGGGGAGGAGCAGGCGCCGCCGGGACTGGGCGATCGCTTCTGGTACCCGCTCTACGAGAAACTGGTCGAACTCGATGTCCCCGCGCTGATTCACTCGAGCAGTTCCTGCGATCCGCGCGAATCCTACACCCTCAAATTCATCAACGAGGAGAGCATCGCCGTCATCTCTCTTCTGGATAGCACGGTGTTTCAGGACTTCCCCACGCTGAAGCTGGTCATTTCCCACGGCGGCGGGGCAATACCCTATCAGATGGGTCGGTTTCGTGCGTGGGCGGTGCGCCGCCGTCAGAAAGAGTTTGACGAACAGATTCGCCGGCTCTACTTCGACACCTGTAACTATTCGTCCGAGGCCCTGGAGTTTCAGCTGCGCATATTGGGTGTCGACAATTGTCTGTTCGGCACCGAGCGGCCGGGTACCGGGACGATTCTCTGTCATCAAACGGGACGCGACTTCGATGACCTTCGTCCGGCGATCGAATCGATCGGCTGGCTGACCGCTGAGGACAAGCAGAAAATCTTCGAGGGGAATTGCCGCAAGGTGTACAGCAGGGCCTTTCCCTCATGAGTGATTGGACGAGAATCGCGCACAGCTGCACGGTGCGATGGAGGCTTAAGTAAATGCTCACAAAATCCGACAACGAGTTGCTGTGCCGGGTCGAGGCCGGGCAGCCGATGGGACAGGTGCTGCGACGCTTTTGGGTTCCCGGCTGCCTGCTGGAGGAGATTCCGCCGGCAGGGCAGGGCCCTGTGCGAGTGCCGATATTGGGTGAACGCCTGATCGCCTGGCGCAACGCGGAGGGGAAAGTTGCCGTCATGGCGGAGGTCTGTCCGCATCGCGGGGCTTCCTTAATGTTGGCGCGCGATGAGGGCGATGGCCTGCGTTGTATCTACCATGGCTGGAAAGTCGATGTGAGCGGTCATGTGATCGAAATGCCCGGCGAGCCGAAGAACTCTCGCATGTGCGGCCGGGTGAACACGAAGAGCTATCCCTGTCGAGAGGCGGGCGGGCTGCTCTGGGTCTATTTGGGTAGTGGTGACCCGCCGCCGCTGCCACGCTTCTCTTGGATGGATCTTCCGCCCGGGCACTCCGTGGTGAGAAAGACCGTCTACAATGTGAATTTCATCCAGTCACTCGAAGGCTCTCTCGACTCCGCGCACAGCGACTTCCTGCACAGTGCCGAGACCAGTGCCTCAGGCAATTACACGCAAGATGAAGTGCACTCGGATGGTCGACGCTCCCGGCCCTCGACCGATACCTCGCCCGACATCGACGTCCGAGACACGGAGTTTGGCTTTGTGTACGGCGCCATTCGCAAAGCCGTGGCAGATCCGGAGAAGCTCAAGTACGTACGTGCCACCGCCTATGCCTTGCCCTTCTATAGCCTGATTCCGCCGGTTTACATGCAGGCTTCGGTGCCACTCGACACCTATAACACCGCCATGTATCTGGTCTGGTACGACGGTGACAAGCCGCTCTCGCCCGGCGAGGTCAAGGCGCACGAGACGTTCTTGGGGCTACGCATGGGAACAGATTTGCTGCCGAACTTTCGACGCGGCGGAACCGTTCAAAATCGGTGGCTCCAGGATCGCGACGCGATTGCCAAAGGCACGAGCTACACCGGGCTCTATGGAACCACCATGCAAGACATCGCCGTGCAGGAATCGATGGGGCCGATCCAAGATCGAACCATCGAGCACCTCGGGCTCACCGACAAGGCGATTGTCAGGATGCGCAAAATCCTTCTCGGTCTTGCGAAGCAGACCAAGGAAGGTGAGGAGCCGCCGATCTCGGCCCTGCACTGTGATTACGGCACGATTCGTAGTGCCGCCGCCGTGATGGACCGAGGCAGCGATTGGGTGCGCCAGTTGTTTGGCGAATCCCTGAAAGCACACGTCTCTGCCGAATGATGCGAACGCTCGTGCACGTGGGCAATGGTGAGCTTCGACTCAAGGAGCTGCCTGATTTCGTCGCCGGCGAGGATGAGGGTGTTCTTAGCGTGGAAGGTAGCGCCGTGTGCATCGCGGACGCTGAGACCTTGCACGGGTATGGCCCGGTAATGGGCACCCCGCTCGCGCTCGGGCACGAAATCGTCGGCGTGGTGTCCCAGGTGGGCCCGAAGGCCCCGGATACCTTGAAGCAGTTCCTGGGGCAGCGTGTGGTCGTGGACGATGCTCGACCCTGCGGGGTCTGCGAGTGGTGTCGACAAGGACAGCGCCGCTACTGCAAGGCGCCCCGCTACGGACACATCGTGGAGGAGCCGACCACCCACAATTTCGGCGGATACGCCGATGCGATCACGTTGGATCGTCAATCGGTCTTGGTGCCGATCTCCCCGGAGTTGCCCATTGAACTCGCCACCTTCATCGTTCCGGTGGGCTCTGGGGCGGAGTGGCTTCTGCTGGACTGCAATCTTCAGCCTGGGGAGAGCGTGGCGGTGCTTGGCACGAGTCGCATGGGCCTCGCCTCCTGTGTCGTCGCACTTCATCAACGCGCACGGGAAGTGGTGCTATACGGTCATCCGGGCGGCGTCGATGCCATACGCGCCGCCAAGGCCCTGGGAGTGACGGTTCGAGGCGAGCCCGCCGAGCGTGCCGCCGGCGATCTCTACGATGTCGTCGTCGTCGTCACGGAGACGCCCGCGAGCTATGCGGCGCGCGCGGTGGAGATGGCCGCCGCGCGTGGTCGCGTCGTGATGGCGAGCACATCGATGGAGCCGAGTGGACTCATTCCCGAGTTTATTCGTCGCAAAGGCTTGACGCTCAAGGGAGGCCGGGGCGCCTCCGAGGTCGCTCTCACGCAGGCGGCGAGTATTGTCAGCGCTCAGCGCGAGGCACTCAACGGCAAGATTGGCGAACGGTACTCGCTCGAGCAAGCGGAGATCCAGATCAAGAGCCTCTTGCAAAGCGGAATCGCACGAGGGACGCATATGGTCATTTCGGGTCGCTCGTAGGTTCAAGGTGATAGCATCATGATGCGTTTGAATCCCCTCGGGCGTAGCACGGTCAAGGTATCGCAGATCAGCTTTGGATGCGGCGGGACCGCGGGCTTGATGGTGCGCGGGACTCATGAAGAGCAATGCAGCGTCGTCGAGGCGGCCATTGCCGCAGGCATCAATGTCTTCGACACCTCCCCCACCTATGGAGGTGGACACTCGGAGACCAATCTTGGTGCGGTACTGAAGAGTATCGGCGCACAGCCGCTGATCGGCACCAAAATCGACTTCCGCGAGGGGGATCTCGAGGATCTCGAGGGCTGCATCGAGCGCTCCATCCAACGAAGCCAGGAGCGGCTCGGTCGTGAGCGCCTCGATATTCTTTATCTTCACAGTCGGGTCGGCAGACAACGCGATCTTCCGGGCCGGGTGCTGTCGGTGAACGATGTCTTGGGACCCGGCGGGGTCGCGGATATCATGAAGCGACTGAAGCAGAAGGGTGTCATCGGTGCTACCGGGTTCACGGCACTCGGGCATACCGATTCAATCCGTCGGGTGCTTGATTCAACGGCTTTCGACTGCGCGCAGATCTACTACAACCTTCTCAATCCGAGCGCCGGCGCGCCGACCGTCGCGGCTTGGCGAGCTCAGGACTATGAGGAGATCATTCCTCGGGCGGCACAGCTCGGGGTGGGCGTGGTCGGAATCCGCGCTCTCGCCGCCGGTGCCCTGAGCGACGCAGGTGAGCTGCATCGTTTCGCCAAGAGCTACTCCTCACTCGCCCGCTCGGAAGTGGATGCGGATCGAGTCAAGGCACAGGCATTTCGTGCACTGGTGCCGGGCGGGGTCAGTATGGCCCAATTTGCGTTGCAGTTTGCGCTGAGTGAAGCGCGCATCGACACCATCCTCATCGGCATCTCGGAACGATCACACCTGGATGAGGCGCTCACCGCTTACCGGCAGGGTCCCTTGGAAGCGAAGACCTTGCACGAGATCGATCAGCGGTTTCGCGATCTCTACGAGATGGCATGAGCATGGATCCGTCAGCCCAAGCCCTCGGTGACCGACTCGCTCGTCCCTGGATCGATCTCTATCAGGACGAGGTTCCCGCGACGTTGTCCCAAAGCCTTCCCTCGCCACTGACTGCATTTGACCGGTGTGTGAAGGAGAACCCGGACGCCGTGGCAGTGTGGTATTTCAACTCGCCGCTCACGTACCGTCAATTGAATCACTGGGTCGGCCGTTTGCAGAGCTATTGGTCGGCGTATGTTGGGAAAGGCGCACGCGTGGCGATCATGAACCAGAATACGCCTGCGACCTTAGTCGCCCTGATCGCGGCGTGGAGGCTTGGCGCCATCGTTATACCCTTGAGCCCCATGCTCACCCAGTTTGAGCTATTGCATTATTTGCAGGATGGAGAGCCGGTCGCCGCTGCGGTGGGATTTGCGCAGGCGCGCACCTTGGTCCAGGCGGCTAAGAGCTGGGGGCGGCCACTCGATGTGATCGTCTCAACAGTGCATGACTATCTGCTCGATTCAGACCGGCCTCAGCTCTTGCAGGCGCTGGCGCTAGAGCCCTGCCTGGATCTTGAGTGCCCGCGCTTCGAGGCGCTGCCGGCGCCGTTTGATCCGCTGCCCGCCGCGAGCCCGAGTGCTTCGGACATTGCCTTCTTGACTTACACCTCTGGCACCACGGGCAAACCCAAGGCGGCCTGCAACACCCACGGCAATGTTTGCTTCAGCGCCGAAGTGTTCAAAGTCTGGTTGCAGCTCGATCGACACGATGTGCTGCTCGCGGCGGCGCCGTTCTCTCACATTACCGGCCTGGTGGCTCACATTGCCGCAGCGTGGATGGCAGGTGCCGCGATGGTGATGGCGTATCGCTTCGATGCGCAAACCATGCTGTCGCTCATCGAGCGGCATGGCTGTACCAGTACAGTGGCTGCCATCACGGCCTACATCGCGCTGCTCGATCATCCGACGTTCGAGCCAGCGAAGCTCAAGCGGTTCCGAAAGCTCTTCAGTGGCGGTGCCCCGGTGTCGGCCGACCTCGTGAATCGTTGGGAGGCCGCCACCGGTGTGTATATTCACAACGCCTATGGCTTGACGGAGAGCACCTCCGCGACTCATCTGGTGCCTTTCGGTCAGCGTGCGCCGATCGATCCGTCTTCCGGAGTCCTCTCGGTGGGCGTTCCGGTGCCGAGCACGGACTGTCGGATCTCTGAACCCGAGACTTCAGAGGAGGCCTCGGGCGTCCCCTCAATCGGTGAGCTGCAGATGCGCGGTCCTCAGGTGGCCACGGGGTACTGGCGAAATCCGCAGGAAACCTCCCAGTCATTCCGTGAGGGCTGGCTCAAGACGGGTGATCTTGGCCGCATGGATGAGTCGGGATGGTGCTACATCATCGATCGCGCCAAGGATGTCATCGTCGCATCGGGATTCAAGGTGTGGCCGCGGGAAGTGGAACTGGCGCTCGAATCGCATCCGGCCGTCAAAGAAGCGGCGGTGATCGGCATTCCCGACTCCTATCGCGGTGAGACACCCAAAGCATTCGTCGTCCTGCGCGCGCGGGGCGGTAGCTCGGAGGAGCTCCTATTTGCCCACTGCCGCGAGCGGCTGGCACCTTACAAAGTTCCTCGCTCCATTGAATTTGTCGAGGCGTTGCCTCGAAACCATGCCGGAAAGCTGCTGCGTCGGCAGTTGCGGGCGGGGATCGGCTGATGCCATCGCCTTTTGATCTGTCCGAACGTGTGGCGTTGGTGACCGGCGGATCGGCCGGACTCGGTGCCGCCGCTGCACGCGCACTCAGCTCCGCCGGCGCCCGCGTCGCGGTGGGAGCACGCAATACAGGCCGCCTCGAGGCGTTCGTCGGGTCACTTCGGACGAGCGGTGGTGAAGCGTTGGCCGTGCCTCTCGATGTCGCTGACGGCGCCTCTTGCCAATCGGCCATCGATGCAGTCATCGCGCACATGGGCGGACTGGATATCCTCGTCAATGCCGCGGGCACGATAACCCGCGGGAAAATCGCCGACACGACTCACGAACAATTCCATGAAGTCATGCATACCAATGCGTGGGGACTCTGGAGCATGTGCCGCGCAGCCAGCCGTGTGATGCGAGAGGGCAGTGCCATCGTCAATGTGGTCTCGACGGCGGGTTTGGTGGGCATGAGTGATCGATCGGCCTACGCAGCCTCCAAAGGTGCTGCGACCATGATCACCCGCGCCCTGGCCGTGGAACTCGCTCCGCGCGGCATTCGCGTGAACGCGGTCGCGCCAGGACCCTTTGCCACCGACATGTCGAGCACGAGTCAGTCCACGAATCGATGGAAGAAGCTGATCGCCGAGCGCATCCCGCTACAACGAGCTGCCGCGGCGGACGAGATTGGGCCTCCCATCGTGTTTCTCGCATCGAGCGGTGCCAGTTTCATCACCGGTGTCGTGCTGGCAGTGGACGGTGGATGGACAGCATCTTAGAGCGGAGCAACGGACGAGCGCGCGCTTTTGGGAGCGGAAGTCGAATAGTGGAGCAATAATGGCTGAAATCGTATTCGGATTGGGCACATCGCACAGCCCGCAAGTAAGTCAAGAGCCCAAGTGGTGGGGCGAGCAAGGTCTGATCGATCAGAAGCGCACGCCCTACGAAGAGCTGCTCGCCAAGAAGGCCTCGTGGATGGACAGCGAGCTCGCCCCCGCCGTGTGGGCAGACAAGTATGAGGCGGTGCAACGGGCCATCGAGGATTTGTCCCGCTCCTTACGGGATGCCGAACCGGATGTCATCGTGCTGATCGGCGATGATCAAGAAGAGCTCTTTTTGGATGATTGCATTCCGACGTTCTCGGTTTTTTGGGGTAAGGAGAGCTGGGATCGTCCCGATTTCATCCACAGTGACATGAGCGTTCCGTCACGCGCCGCCGTTCGTTGGGCATTCCACGGCGAGGCACCCGAGGCCTATCCCGGTCACCCCGCGCTCGGCAGGCATATCGTCGAGCAGTTGATGGATCAAAATTTTGACGTCGCGCAGTTCACCAAACAGCACGAGTCGCGCTCCCTGGGGCATGCCTTTACCTTCATCCGGCGCCGGCTGATGCAGGCCGATAAAGTCATTCCCATGATCCCGGTGCTCATCAACACCTATCTCATGCCCAATCAGCCGAGCGCCGCCCGATGTTTCGCCTTCGGTCGGGCTCTCGCGAAAGCGATTCGCGCCTGGCCGGGCAAGGAGCGCATCGCCGTGATTGCCTCAGGCGGGCTCAGTCATTTCGTGATCGATACGGAACTTGACGAGAAGGTTCTCCAGGGTCTCGCCAACTCGGACGAGCAGATCCTGTCCTCTTTGCCGAGGGACACGTTGCAAATGGGCTCCTCCGAAATCCTCAACTGGATCGTTGCTGGAGGCGCGTTGGAGGAACTTCGCATGCACCTTGTCGCCTATGTCCCTGGCTATCGATCACCCGGGGGCACGGGCGTCGGCATGGCCTTTGCAAAGTGGGTGAAGAAATGACGCATCGGCAATCGTTTGACCTCGAGGGCATTGCTCATACCGTGCCCATTCCCTCTGGAACGAGAGTGGGCAATATGCTCTTCTCTTCGGGGATTATGGGCATGGACCCAAGCGTCGGCCGTTTGGCGGAGGGCTTGGAGGCGCAGGCGCGATTCGCCTTCTCGAACATGCGAGCGCTGCTTGCGAAGGCCGGGAGCAGCCTCGAGGATGTGGGACACGTGCGCGTACTCGTCAAAGCCGAAGAGTATCGCAGTGCTGTGAACGCCGAGTGGGTGAAAGCATTTCCCGATCCCCATAGTCGGCCCGCGCGACACACCGAAGTGGTCCCCTTGCGGGGCGAGATGTTGATACAGCTCGAAATCGTCGCGGTTTTGAAATGAGCGCCGACACGCTGATCCAGCGCCTGTCGCGGCTCGATTCTTGCGCGCTGTCGGATGCGTTGGACAGGATGGGGCTTTCGGGAATCGTTGTTGGACTGCTGCCGATGACTGTGACGCGAAAGATCGCCGGTCGAGTGGTGACGGTGAAGCTCGAGGCGCACACCGACTCGGGTACGGCAGCCGGTCCCGCCATTCATTTGGGGGCTCGCGCGATCGAGCAATCCAGCGCCGGCGACATCATCGCAGTGGAGCAAAGCACGGGTATCGTCGCAGGCTGTTGGGGTGGAATCCTGTCGGTCGGCGCCAAACTGCACGGTGTGGCCGGCGTGATCGCGGAAGGGTTGGTGCGCGATGTGGATGAGGCGCGCGGGCTCGATTTTCCCGTCTATGCCCGTGGCGCGACGGCGTTGACGGCCCGCGGACGGGTGCGCGAGTGCGAAACGGGCGGCACCATCGTGATCGGCGGAGTGAGTCTGAGGAGTGGGGATTTTGCGCTCGCGGATTCGACCGGTACGGTGATCCTGCCTGCCGAGAAGGCCGAGTCCATTCTTGCCGTGGCCGAACAAATTGCGGCGAGGGAGTTTGCGATGGCGGGGGATTTGATGGCCGGTGCCTCGGTCACCACGGTGATGGGCCACGCCTACGAGAGGATGTTGGCATCATGAGTTCTGCCGACAACGTGACGCGCTTGCGAGCGCTCGACTGCGCGACGCTGAGTGACGCATTGGACCGACTCGGCATCGTTGGACAGTGTGCAAAAATCGCTCCTCGGGGCGATAACTTCGCGCTCGCGGGTCGAGCATTCACCATCCGATATGAGACGGCTTCTAAGCCTCCAGGCACCGTCGGCGATTACATCGATGATGTGCCCCCGGGATCTATCTTGGTGCTCGACAATCGCGGCCGCGAGGACTGCACGGTCTGGGGCGACATACTCACCGAGATTGCGCATCGCCGACAGCTCGGCGGGACGGTGATCGACGGCATTTGTCGCGATGTCTCGCTGTGCCGGAAGAATGGTTACCCCGTGTTCGCGCGGGCTCACTGGATGCGCACGGGCAAAGATCGCGTGCAGGTAGACGCCATGCAGGTTCCCGTCTGCATCGGCGGCGTCCGCGTGCTGCCCGGGGATCTCCTTCGGGGTGATGCCGACGGGGTGGTCGTGATTCCGGCGAGCCATGAGAGCGCCATTTTGGATGCCGCGGATGCGATCGAGCGGGCGGAGGACGCCATTCGAGAGCTTACCCGTTCGGGTAAGCGGCTCGATGAGGCGCGGGTGGCGCATGGCTATCACCAGTTGCAGTCCGTGAGGGAAAAGTGAACTCCTCAAGCCCCACCGCCAAGAGCGACGCGGTGAGCTATCCGGCGCCACTCCCGGCCGGTGTGATCGATCGGGCCAAAGCTCTCGGGTCCGCTTCCGTACACGAGGCGGCGAAGCGCGTAGGGGCGCTTCCCGCGGCGATCAAGCCCGTCGCCCGCCCTTTTCGGATTGCAGGGCCTGCCTTCACGGTGTGGAGTCCACCGAAGGACAATCTGTGGCTGCATCGCGCCCTGGTTGCGGCGCGCCCCGGTGATGTTCTCGTCGTCTACACCGGGGGATTTTATGAGGCAGGCTATTGGGGCGAAATCATGTCGACCGCCGCCGCTCGCGCTCAGCTAGGGGGCTTGATCATCGACGCCTGCGTTCGCGACGGGTCACTCCTTGAGGGAATCGGCTTTCCGGTCTTCTCACGCGGCCTCGCGATACAAGGCACCCAAAAAGACTTCGGGGCCCTCGGTGCGCTCAATCGCCCCGTGTTGATCGGGAATGTCGTCGTGGCCCCCGGGGACCTCCTGGTTGGTGATGAGGATGGTGTGGTGTGCATCAAGGCGGGGGAGGCTGCCGAGGTGATCGGTGCCGCGATCACGCGCGAGGAGAAGGAACGAGCGATCCTCGAACGTTTGAGGGCCGGAGAGAGCACGCTCGATGTGTACGGTTTGCACCAACGCGACGGCTGATCTCATGCAAGCTCCTCGCTTAAGTGCACCTGGCAGCATGAGCGGCGCGTGGGTGTGCGCCCGTTCGACTATGCATGAAAGAGAGGAGACGCATGCGTCTTCCCGCTAACCTGAAGTTGTTCTACGGTGGTAAATGGCACGATCCGCATGGCGGCTACGCCCCCACCTTGAATCCTGCAACCAATCAGCCGCTCGCCGATGCCCCGTTGGCCGACGCGAAGGATGTCGATGACTGCGCGCAAGCTGCCCGAAAGGCCTCGTGCGGCTGGAGATCCGTAACGCCGGAGACGCGTTGCGAGGCCCTGCGGAAGATCGCGCAGATCATACGAGCCAATATCCCCGCGTTGGCCTTGCTCGACTCGGCGAACAACGGAAATCCGGTCAGCTTCATCGCCCGAAATCTCGAATACGCGGTGGGCCTGATCGAGTACTTCGCCACGCTGGCGCTCGAAGTCAAAGCCTCGAGTTATCCCAGTGGAGCGAATCTGTTGCGATTCAGCCTACGAGAACCCTACGGGGTGTGTGCCCGGCTGGTGGCATACAACCACCCAGCGCTTTTTTTGGCGGCCAAGCTGGCCCCGGCGCTTGCGGCTGGCAATTGCGTGGTGATGAAAGCTCCCGATCAAGCGCCGCTCTCCTCTCTGCTGCTGGTGGAACTCATCCAGGAGGTGCTCCCCGCCGGGGTGTTGAGTTTGCTCACCGGGAACCGCGACTGCGGGGATGCACTCACCCGACACCCGAATGTGTCGATGGTCACGCTTATCGGCGGCGCCGCGACGGGGCGCGCCATCATGCGTACCGCCGCCGATGGCTTAAAGCGCGTGCTTCTCGAACTGGGTGGGAAGAACGCCCTGGTGGTCTACCCTTCGGCCGATCTCAATGCCGCTGCGAACGCAGCCGTCTCCGGCATGAGTTTTGGCTGGGCCGGGCAGTCCTGCGGGTCCACTTCACGGCTCTTCCTCCACGAGGATATCCACGATGAGGTGCTCGAGAAGGTGCTGGAGGGCGCGGCGCGGTTCATTCCGGGGATTCCGACGCAGCCCGAGACGAACATGGGCGCGTTAATCACGCAGTCGCATCTCAACCGGGTGCTTGGCTATGTGGAGAGTGGCAAAAAGCAGGGTGCCAGTCTCGTGCTCGGCGGCTCTCGGCCGCAGCAGGAGGATCTAAAACACGGCAATTTTCTCGCACCGACGGTCTTCTCGGGCGTTACCGCCGACATGACCATCGCTCGGGAGGAGATCTTCGGGCCCGTGCTCTCCGTCATCCGTTGGAGCCATGAAGAGCAAATGATCGAATCGGTGAACGCCGTGGAATATGGGCTCACCACCGCGCTCTTCACCGGGGACACTGCACAAGCCCTACGCGCTGCCGCGCGAATCGAGGCCGGTTGCATCGGCATCAATAGCATGGCCTTTCATTCACTCGGCTCCCCGTTCGGCGGCTACAAGCACTCTGGGATCGGACGCGAGGAATGCTTGGAGGAGCTTCTCGAGTTCACACAACTGAAAACCTACGCGGTTGAGCTCGGCAAGTGATCAGCTCCTCCCGGATGAGCCTCGAACGGGACGGGCCGATCGCCGCGTTGACGTTGCTTCGGCCCGATCGGGGAAACGCGATCGATCTCGCCTTCGGCGCCGAACTCTTGGCGGCGGCCATCGAAATCGCCGCCTCACCGATCAGCGTAGTGATCATCAAGTCGAGCGGAGCTCATTTTTGCTTCGGTGGCGATTTGAAGGAGATGGCGGAAGCCACTCCGCAGGCGAGGCAGGCCCATCTTCTGAAACTGACCTCCTATATCCACACGGCGGTGTCGCATCTCGCGAGCGCTCCCTGTGCGATTGTCACCGCAGCCGTCGGCGCGTCGGCCGGAGCCGGTCTCGGCCTCGTGCTGGCTAGCGACTTGGTAATCGGCGGTCGCAGCTCCACCTTCACCCCCGCCTTCAGCGCGGTTGGGTTGACGCCCGATACCGCGGTGTCCTTTTATTTGCCCCGCGTGGTCGGTCGGCGTCGCGCGGCGGAGCTGTTGCTGACGAACCGCTCTCTCAGCGCGGATGAGGCAGTCGCCTGGGGAATTTTGAATCAGGTGGTGGCGGACACTGATGTGATCGCGCAGGCAGAGACTCTCGCGCGACGAATCGCCGAGGGGCCGAGGCAGGCATTGGCGATGACCAAACGCCTTCTGTCGAGCTCTCTCGCCGGTCTTGAAAATCATCTCGCCAAAGAGAGTGCCGCCATCGCCCTTCAGGGCACAAGCCCGGAGGCGGAGGAGGGCATACAAGCGTTCTTGGCCAAACGTCGGCCGCGCTTTACCTCGGGCGGATCCGCCGCCGACCGATGAATCGCCCGCGCTCCCCGCCCCGATATCGATCGGCGATGTCGCGCTGACAGGGTGCAAACATGGATTTGCCGAGTGACAAAGACTGGCTGGAGGATCTTTCGAATCTCGAGGGCTGGTTGGGAGCACACCTCGCAGGCTACGGCGGCGCGCTCACCGTGGAGCGGTTGAGTGGCGGCCAGTCGAATCCCACCTATAAGCTCATCACCGAGAGGCGGTCGTTCGTGCTCCGTCGCAAGCCGAGTGGAGTCCTGTTGAAAGGAGCCCATGCCATCGAGCGTGAATACCGGCTGCTGCGCTCGCTGGAGGGCACCGGGGTACCCGTTCCCCGTGTGTATGCGCTCTGCACGGATGCGACCGTCATTGGATCCTCGTTCTACGTGATGGAGCTCATTGAGGGGAATATTTTTTGGGACGCGACGTTCCCCTTGATACCCAAGCACGAACGCGCAGGCTACTTCGATGCCATGAACGGCGCATTGGCCGCCTTGCATCAGGTTGACTATGCTGCCGTGGGTCTGGCGGACTATGGCCCGACCGAGGGCTATCTCCCAAGGCAGATATCGAAGTGGACGCGGCAGTACCGGCAAGATGATGCCGCGGGTCACATCAAGCAGATGGAATTCTTGATCCCGTGGCTGACCGAACATTGCCCGGCCAGTTCAGAGATAAGAATCGTTCACGGCGATTTTCGCTGCGACAACATGATCTTTCACCCGCGGATGTCCTCGGTGCTCGCCGTGCTCGATTGGGAACTGTCGACGCTCGGGGATCCGCTGGCAGACTTCGCCTACCACCTCATGATGTATCGGCTGCCTCCCGTGGGAATTGCGGGTCTGGTGGGATCTGATCTGCAGGCGCTCAACATTCCGACGGAAGAGGAATACGCCGCCGCTTACTGTCGACGCACCGGCAGGGATGGCATTCCTCATTTGCGCTTCTATCTGGTTTTCAACCTGTTCAGGTTAGCGGCGATTGTGCATGGAATTCGCGGAAGGGTCCTTCGCGGCAACGCCGCCTCGAATTACAACCGCCAGCTTACCGACGCCCTGCCCACCATCGCAGAGATAGCCTGGGAGCTGGCAAGGTTACCCGGCGAGGCGTAGGTGCTCGACACTCAACGGTGCGACGGTTGACAGTGATTTGAACGACGGGATAGCATGCTCATAACGGGTATATGGTACCATAAACCCAGGCCGCTCTAAGGGGATAGAGAATGAGGCTGCGCATCGGCGTTCAGACACTGATGGTTACGATGATGGCGTGGACGTCCCTTGCATCGGCCGAGCCAGCCGCGTCAAACGCTCTGGCTATAGCTGCCACTGCCGCGCCGCAAAGCCCGCCCGGAAGTCCCTCAGCGACTCCCGACGATACACAGTCGGGGCTCCAAGAGATCATTGTGACCGCCCGGAAGAGAGCAGAGCCTGCGCAAAGCACGCCCATTGCCATCAGCGCCTTGACGGCAGAGGACATGCAAGCGCATGCGATCAAGAATCTCAGCCAAATTCAGGAGTTGACGCCGAGTTTGACCTTTGTGCAAAGCAACTACGGCGCCATGGGCGCCTACGTTGGAATTCGCGGCCAGCGCACGAATGATGAGGAGACTTCGCAGGACCCAGCGGTCGCGATCTACATCGATGGGATCTACCAAGGGGGAACCGTAGGAAACCAGCTCCAAGGCTTGGTGGATGTCGAGAGAGTCGAGGTCCTCAAAGGTCCTCAAGGCACACTTTTTGGTCGAAACACCACCGGTGGAGCGATCAGCATTACCTCGCGTGCTCCCACCTATGATTTTGGCGGTGAAGTCATGGCCGGCCTCGGAAACTTTGACCACCGACTCCTTCGCGGGGTTATCAATTTACCGCTGGTGGCGGATGTGGCGGCCGTGCGCATCGCCGCCGGCTACAACGCGCATACCGGCTATTCTCATGACGACACGAATAACAAGGATCTTCAGGATTTGAGCGAGAAATTCGTGCGTGCAACGCTACGACTGGATCCGCTGCCGCGATTGAATCTGTTGATTCGCTTCGATGATGCGGAGGGTCGATCCGGCGGCAACAGCTACGTGCCGATTGCCATGCTGCCCGGCTCATCCGCCGCGCTGGAGGTGGCAGCGGAGAAGGTGGGCGGTGTGGCCAACTTGTTCACTGCCAGAGGCGCCTTGACACCTCAGGGAGCGTTGGCACTCGCCGGAGCGCCACAGGCCTTCACCAGTGCCAGGCCCGGTTTTTACGATCAAGCATCCTCCCGGAACAGCGATCTGCCCGAAGGACAGTACGAAGTACTGCACGGATTCGGCGAATCGATAACGGCGACGTACGACATTACCGATTTCCTAACCGCCAAGTACATAGGCTCCTGGCGTCATCAATTGAATGACAAAGCTTCAGACGGGGATGGCACGCCGCTCAATATCTTTTCGTACGAAGACCCGATTGCCATCAGTCAAAACACGCAGGAATTTCAGATCAACGGTGACAATTTCGATCACCGCTTACGATGGGTGGCCGGGGCGTACTACTACTACATGACGGCCGATGACGACGCGAACGCCTATGTACTCAACAGCCTCGCTGGAATATTCGAGGCGCTGCGAGCGAAGAATCACGATAACAGCCTGTCGGGATACACCCAAGCAACTTATGCGCTGACGTCCTCGATCAATCTCACCGCCGGTCTCCGCTACACCGATGAGACGCGAGGAGTATCGCCGAGCTCTTATGAAACTGTATTTGGCGGCGCTCCGATTTGTTTGGTCCCCACAGACAATCTGGTTGATGGGAAGTGCCGCGCAGACTTTGAGTTTCACTATAACAATGTCTCCTATACCGCGAGCGTTGATTGGTCTCCGGCCAAGGGCCTCATGCTCTACGCAAAGACGAGTCGCGGGTTTCGCGGCGGCTCGCCGAATCAAAGAGGCACCTTTATTCCAGATTCCTATGCACCCTTCGCCCCGGAAGTCGTCACTGACTATGAGGCGGGCCTCAAGTCCGAGTGGATGAATCGTCACCTGCGTATCAATCTCGACTACTACCACTCGAATTACGACGACATTCAGCGTGTGGTCACGGTCGCATCGTCATCCGGCTACTTCACGCGCGTTCAGAACGCGGCGCATGGGGCCATCGATGGCGTTGAATTCGAACTGCGCGCGCTCCCGATCGACAAGCTGACATTGGGCGCAACGGCTGCGTTCACGGATGCGCGCTATCTATCCTACGTAGATCCGGTGCTAGGAGATTTATCGAAGCTTCCATTCCTGGGTCAGCCGCGTTGGACAGCGTCGGCGTCCGCGCTCTATCAGCAGCCGACTTTCTTCGGGTCGATGTCGGGTGAGATCGATTACTACTTCCAGAGCAGAACCTACTTCGATCAATCCTTCACTTTGCAGCAGGCGGGCTTGCCGAACTCCGCGAGCCAGGGCGCCTACGGGCTCTTGAATGCAAGAATTGCAGCGACTTGGGCGCCTCACGCCCTGGAAGCCGCGCTCTGGATGAAAAATCTGACCGGGAGGCAGTACTACGGCGGCATCAATGATGACTCTGCCTCGATCGGCTACGTGCTCGGTATTCCCGCTCCGCCCCGCACCGTGGGTGTCGAGCTGGAGAAGAAGTTTTGACGGTCGCGGGAAGAGGCGGGGCATCGCCGGGCCAGTTGGGGTCCGTCGAGGGGTACCGCGACGATTCGCCACATTCGAGCGCGGCGAGGCCGTTCCCTCGCCTGTCGGGTGATCATCCGCTTGCCCGAAGGACGGTCCGTTGACCGCGGTACTTCGCGTCGGTGTTATCGGGGCCAACTGGGGCCTCAATCACGTCGGCGCTTGGCGGGCCGTCCCGGGTGTGGAAGTGACGGCGCTTTGCACGTCCCGTCGCGGCACCGCGGAAGCGGCGGCCCGCGAGTCAGGCGTGGCGCGGGCCGTGTGGAACGCCAGTGAACTCATCGAAGATCCAAGTATCCAGGTGATTGACGTCACACCGCGCCCCCAGGTGCGGGTGCCTCTCGTTCTCGAGGCCTTGAGAGCGGGCAAGCACGTCATGCAACCGCTGCCGTTCGCGCAGACGCTCGTTCAAGGTCACGCGTTGCTCGCGGCGTCGAGAACGCAAAAAGTGGTCGCGGCGGTAGAGAATCTTCATCGCTATTCGCCTACCTTCCTGCAGGCGAAGGCGATGCTTGATGGCGGCATTCTCGGCAACGTCTTTACGATCCACGCCCACGTCAGGACAGGCATTCTGCTAAATCCGTCGGCGGGCTATGTGTACGAGTGGATTACTGATGCTGCCAGTGGAGCGAGTGCGCTTCGTAACTTCGGTGCGCATCTGATGCATGTCCTTACCTGGCTCTTCGGCGAGGTCGATGCCGTCTGCGCAGATCTAAGGACGCGGCTCACCCAGATTCGCTACGCGGATGGGCAGGTCAAGGACAACGGCACGGAAGACTCGGCCCTGTTGTTGCTGAAGCTCACGAACGGCGCGACGGCCACGGTTGATGCCTCCTGGTGCACGACGGCCGGAGAGGGGCTTTTGATCGACGCCGTCGGTGAATCGGGGCGCCTGCAAATCCGCGCAAAGGGGCTGGGTCCGCAGGCCGCCGAGATCCGCTGGGCTGAACGGGGTGCGGAACGGTTGATGAAGGTGGCGATCGAGGAGCGCTTTAGGCACGTTGCCGGACTACCGCTGCGTGATGCTCCCGAAGAGCCCAGGCGCTTTCCCCTTGCGGCTATGTGCTTCGCGTTCGCCGAGGCGGTACGGGAGGGCGATGCGCAGCGGGCTCATCCCACCTTCGATGAGGCGAGTTACGTGATGCAGATTGTTGAGGCCGCCTATCGATCTCACGAGACTCGCACATGGGTTCCCGTTCCCGCGAGGAGCGACTAACGGGTTTCCAGATTGGGTTCGAGCGAAGAGGAGCATATTGCATGGAACCAACGAGCATTCCGAGTCATATTCCGGCCGATCGCGTGCGAAATCTCTCCTGGTACGGCTGGCAAGACCCGGAGGGGGATCCGCCGATGTCGCTGTCGCGCTCGTTGAGCGGCGAGCGTCTTTTCTACGTACCGGCCGGCGCGCGAAATCCGTTTGGTGTATGGGTGCTCACGCGCCACGATGACATGCAAGCGGTGCTCACCGACGGCGAGCATTTCACGAACAGTCACATCGCGGGTTGGAACAACCTGGCGGGCGTGGATGAGCTCATGATTCCGATAGAGCTCGATCCGCCGGATCACACACTGTATCGCAAGTTCATGATGCCCTTCTTCTCGCGTCCGTCGATCGAGACGATGCGCCCCGAGATGCAAAGAGGCGCGAAGCGCGCGGTCGATGCAGTGGTCGGGCTCGGAAAGTTGGATGTGGTACAGCACTGCTACAAGATGACGTCCGGAGCGTGGTGTGCTCTGATGGGCGTGAATTACGAGGAAGTAGATCGGTACATCGCGCACTTGTGGGGGATGCTCCATCAGTACAACGTCGAGATTCGCTTCTCAACCGCAAAAGAGATGATGAGGGCGGCCGAGGAAATCTATACAAGCCACAAGGGCCGAGCCGGCGCAGGATTGTTCAATGCCTTTGTCAACAGCACAATCAACGGGGCTGCCCCGACAGCCTCGCAGTGCATTGGATTCATACTCTTTCAGCTCCTAGCGGGCCTCGACACCATGGGGACGACAGCTGCCTGGGCGCTTCGCCACCTGGCAGGCAGCCCTGCCTTACAGCGAGAGTTGGCGACAGATTCGCGCAAGATACTTCCTTTCGTGGAGGAGATTTTTCGGCGCTATGCAGTCCTTGCCACGAATCGCTTCGTCAAGAAGGATATCGACATTGACGGTGTCACCCTCAAGGCGGGCGACAATGTGCTGCTCGCAGGCGCGCTGGCCTGCATGGATGCGGCCCATTTCTCGTGCCCCGCGGACATCCAGCTCGGTCGAAAGGAAAGGCATCTGGCCTTCGGTGCGGGTCCGCATTTCTGTGTCGGCGCGCCCATCGCGCGGGTTCAGCTTCCGATCGCGCTCGAGGAATGGCTGAAACAGATTCCCTCGTTCCGTCTGCAGAAGGGGAGTCCCCCCACCGCGCACACGGGAGATCTGATGGGCCTTGACAGTCTACCGCTCGAATGGCCGTAGCATCCGCGTGTTGGGTTCCTGGAGGGACGATCGCGACTTAGTCAGAGGCGAGTGGCTTGTTAAATAACGCAAGCGTCGGAGAGCGACATGACCCGAATCTTTGTTGTCGGTGGCACCGGGACCGTTGGGCGAGCGCTGCTCGGGAAGCTGCGTCCAGACGCAGAGCAGGGGCGGCTCACCTTGCAGGTGGGGACGCGGACGCCCGATTTGCGTGCGCAGTTCGCCTGTCCTGGCGTCAAGCTAATCAAACTCGATCTCAATGACCGTTTTGTCCATCGGGATCGTGTGGATGTCCTCGAGGGGTGCGAGGCGCTCTTTTTGTTGACGGGCTATACCGTTGACATGCTCTGTCAGAGCAAGGGGATACTCGATGCCGCAAAGGCAGCGGGAGTGCGCCATGTGGTGCACGTGGGCATTCATGCGTCGGAGACGACGTGTGTTCCCCACATTGGCTGGCATCAGTACATTGAACGGTATATCGAACAATTGGGATTCACGTGGACGCACCTTCGCCCTAATTGGTTCATGCAGAATCTGCGGAGATTCATTTCCCGAGAAGGCGACGGATCTTTGGTCATTCGCAATCATTTACCAGCGGGGCTCCAAGTGAGTTGGATCGATGCGCGGGACATTGGTTGGCTGGCCGCGGCAATTCTGCGGGATCTCACTCGCCATGCGGCGCGCACCTACCCGCTTGCTACCGAAAGGTTGAGTTTTTCGGACATCGCCGAGACGTTGGGTCGCTCTCGGGGGAAGGTCTGTCGCTATGAGGAAATCGATTTTGAAAGCTTTCTCGCGCAAAGACGGAAGCCAGGGCGCGATGCAGCCTACGAGGACTCCATCGTGAGCTATTACCAGGGACTACGCGGCGGACTCATCCCGGAATGTGCTGACGTCTTTGACCTCCGAGGGTTGCTTGGCGACTCTCCGGCCACGATGGCTGACTTCGCTTTGCGCGAAATGGCCTCCACCTGAGGCTAGCGACCAAACTATCAGGCGCTTTTCGCGAAGAAGTAGAACGCCACCAACCAGCAGCGAGTCGTCAAACCGTCGGCGCCAATGCTGCAGACTTGACGAGCGCTCAAATCGGCATATAATGGGACAAAAGTACCACGGCGGGATAATAGTCTCGATATGGAACAGATAGAGGACAATGGCAGAGCGCGCGGCGCGTTAGGTCAGATGTCCGATTGAACGGCCAAAAAATAGTTGGGGGAGTAATACGCAATGGAACGGCTAAACAAGCCCGTGCGTTCTGGCTGGGCTGCTTTAGTGATCTTGTGTTGTGCCTCATGGAGCGCACGAGCTGAACTGAGGAGCTCCAGCGGCAGCGCGGGCAATGAAGTGGCCAGCGGATCGGACGCTCAGCAGAGCCAATCGAGCGCGCCCACCGGGGCTGCGCAGGGCGAGCAGCTGAGTGAGATTATCGTCACCGCCCAAAAGCGTAGTCAGTCCCTCCAAGAGGTGCCTATATCGGTCACCGCGCTGAGTGAAAGCACCATGCAGCGCGCGGATATCCATTTAACATCAGATCTGCCGTCTGTGGCGCCTGCACTGACCTATAGCAGCGGATTCATGCCGGGCGTGAGCAGCTTCAACATTCGGGGTCTTGGCACCTACGTCTATCGTATCGGTGTGGAACCGGCGATCTCGGTCGTGCGAGACGGAATCCCCCTGGCCCGCCCCGCAGATTTTGTCGCGGAACTGGGAGACATCGAAAATGCGGAAATCCTCAACGGTCCTCAAGGCACGCTGTTTGGGCGAAACGCGACGGCGGGTGTCATCAATATCACACGTCAGTCACCCGGGGACTCGCTTGGCGGATATGTCGATGTCAAGGCGATGTATGGCAGGGCGCTCGATGATTTTGAGGGCGATGCCAAGGCGGCGATCAACGTGCCTGTGAATGACATGATCAAGGGACGCGTGGCGGGGTTTTGGTCCAACAATACCAACTACATCAAGAACCACGCGCCCGATGGTGCTTCCGACTTTGGCGGGCGGCACGCCTTTGGCCTAACGGAGAAGGTGTCCTTCGAATTCACCAAGGACAGTACTTTGCTGTTGACCTTTGATGAGGCGCGGATACATCAGGCGAACGGCAGTCCGGAAATCTTCGTTCCCTTACAAGCTTATCAATTGCCGACCGTGCCCAACATCGCGGCCAAACAGACGGCACTATTCGGGCCGGCGCTCGGCCAGCAATTCGCCGCTGATGATTTCTATCCATTCTTTCAGTTCCAAGACCTTTGGTCGGCGGACGCTGACTATTCATGGACAATCTCACCGAACTTGCGTTTCAAGTCTCTAACCGGCTATCACGCCGACAAAGTGCAGTCGCAGGCAAACTTCTATCCTGGTCCGTCTACGCCAGAAGACCCCCTGGGATTTGACTTGGTGGGCGTCCGCCACTCCACCTTCAACCCGAATCCTTACGGCCGACAGACAACGTGGGACTTCCTCTCCAACGAGGAGCGCATGGAATACACCAGTCGCTGGGTCGATGCGATCGGTGGATTCTTCTACTCCAATATCAGCGAACACGAGCAAATCGATCTTGGGCGCTTGCGCTCTGCGGCGGCGCTGGGCAGCGCGGCACTGGCCACGGTCGGAACTCCGACGGGTCCGAGCTCTGCATATCCCTACTTCTATCAGAATTCTTACACGCACACGTGGGATTCAAACAAAGCCGTGGCGGGATTTATGGATGTGAGCGGGCATGTCACCGAAGCGCTCAACCTCTTCGCCGGGTATCGAGTGAGTCGCGACTCATTGAACTTCAACTACTTTCGCGGAAACTACAACAACATTCCCGTGCAGTTGGGTGTGAACTTCGACCCAGCCACCAACAGTCCAACCGTGCCGTTCTCTTCGATCTTGAGGTTCGCTGGCTCTCACGCGGCCACCAATTCGGCTTATCGGGCCGGACTCACCTGGAAGGCGGCTCCCGATGTGAACCTATATGCCAGCTACAATCACTCCTACATTGGCGCAGGCGTCGACCTATCCGCAGCCACGGCCGGGACCCCGTCCAATCCCAATGCGGCGCTACTCCGACCCTCGGAATCGAACAGCTATGAAGCCGGCGTGAAGATGGAGCTCTTGGATAAGAAGCTTCGGCTCAATCTCGCGGGCTTCAGTGCCAAGACCAAGGACGCTCAGGTGTCGGCACTCGTGACTGGAACCTCGACGAGTCGAGTGCAGAATGCGGGCAATATCGAAGCTTACGGCTCAGAGATCAGCGTTGATGTGATCCCTGTCGATCCTCTGCAGCTGAGCGCGGGTATCGCCTACCTGCACAGCAAGTTCACGAACCTGACGATGCCTTGTTATCCCGGTCAGACCGCCGCGTTGGGTTGCAATGTACCGGTGCGGACCTCGTTCGTGGAACGCGTCGATGGGCTACCCAGTTTGGATGCGCCCAAGTGGAAGGCGACACTGTCGGGCACGTATAACTTCGTCCTGCCTGCACTGCCCTTCGAGATGTACCTCCGCGGGGATTATCACTATCAAACCCAGGTGTACTACCAGCTCGATCACGACCCGTTCGCGATGCAGGGAGCGTTTGGGATCTTGAATGTTGGCCTGGGCTTTACGGACCATGCGAAGAAGTACGAGGTTCGTATCTTCTCCGACAACGTGACGAATCGATACTATTGCCCGAATGAGGTGAATGGCCCGCTTGCCAGGCAAGAGTGCCAATCCTCGCCGATCGACGCACAACGCCGCTTTGGCATCGATGGATCTGCGCGATTCTAGAACCCGGCCCGCCCACTGATCAGATTCTGACCAGGCAGAGAGTCCGGACAGGGCGCGTTACGCGTTGTCCGTGCTTCTCTTTCTCTACGTCTTATCGTTGCTCGACCGACAGATCATCGCACCGGCACGAGAGCGGGGCTGAAGTGTCGGGTAGCGGCGACGATCTATACCGTTGGGGTGGAACCGCCGTCGATCCGTACCACGGTCCCGGTCATAAAGTCACTCAGCGGACTTGCCAGATAGCAAACATAGTTGGCGATATCGTTGACATCGCCCAGTCTGCTCACTGTTTGTCGAACGATATTCTTGAGAACATAGTCCATTGCCTTTTCCAAATCGTTGCCGAAGCCTTGTTGCCGGGCAGTCTGTTGCAGGTAGCTGTCCAGTTGCTTCGTGTAGGTAAGACCGGGCATCACGGCGTTGGAGGTCACACCAGAAAAGGCCAATTCCTTGGATAGACCCAGTGTGAAGTTGTTCATGGCAGCCTTTGCGGCACCATAGGATGGCATGTTGGCGTGTGGCGAAATCCCATTGCGGGATGAGATCTGAATCACCCGCCCCCAACCGCGACTCTTCATGGCAGGTACCAATCCATGGATCATGCGAATCGCCGATAGGGCATTGCCGCTGAATGAGTCGACCCATTCGGGAAGCGTGGTGTCGAAGAACGAGACTTTGCCCTCGACCGGACCCCCGACGTTATTGACGAGGATGTCTATTCTTTCAACTCGAGCGAGCGCATGCTCGATGACCTTTCTTGCACCCTCATCGGTGCTTAGGTCGCCCACCACCCACTCAGCGGACCCGCTCGCTTTTTGGATGCTCTCAACCACGGCAGTGGCACGTGCTTCAGACCTGCCATGCACCACGACGGTTGCACCTTCTACGGCGAGAGCGTGGGCAATCGCCGCGCCGATACCCGAGGTGCTTCCAGTCACCAGAGCAAATCGTCCGCGCAACTTCAGATCCAAGTTACCCCCGATTGAACTGAGCGAGCGGGCTTGGCGACGATTCACTCGAACGCTTACCTGTCGCCGCGCCCCTTGACGTCCTAGGGTCGTATGGTAACACAGTCCCATGATGGGAACGATGACTAAAGTGGCTCTTGAGGACCTGTATACGCATCAGGTACGCGACTCTTCTTGTCAGCCATTGGGTGATCGAGTAATACATTCCCATCGTCGAAATCGAGGAGATGAAGCCGGAATGGTCAAGTTAATCGCCTTGATGCGAACTCGTGAGGACCTAAGCGCCAGCGAGATTCGTCGCATGTACGAAGAGGAGCACGTACCCCTTGTGATGCGCCTCATGCCGATGATCAGCGACTATCGACGGAATTACTTGCATCGTTCGACCGTGACGGAGGACGAGAGGGCGAGAGCGGACTTCGATATTTTGACGGAGTTGTGGTTTGACACCGAGGCTGATCTTAGAAGCTTCGTAGCGGGGATGCGTGATCGGGAAGAAGGCCGACAGCTTCGAGCAGACTCGGCAAGATTTCTGGTGGCGGGGACTACTCGGTTGTTCGAGGTGGACGAGACGGTGACGGTTCGGGCAGGTGAAGTGCCGCCGCGTCGCTAGCGCCTCAAGGCGACCGTCATTCAATAGCCACCGTGGAGCTGTGCAATGGTTTGGGTATCTGCCTCTAGAAATGCGGCTCACTCACGAAACAGGTTGGCCTCTGTCGTCTCGCGTTCGATCTTCAGGAGTGTGTCGAGACCGACGAGATCATTCGCACCTTTCATCGCAGCGGTGATCGTAGCCTGTT
>Ga0137359_10000364_pt1 | contig 34288 bp, 35 predicted proteins | sample Mad1_40_16metaG_FD_108281 | JGI IMG/M metagenome (GOLD analysis project Ga0137359, IMG submission 108281) | Vadose zone soil microbial communities from Angelo Coast Range Reserve, California, USA - Mad1_40_16 metaG | ecosystem: Environmental > Terrestrial > Soil > Vadose zone | place: USA... | reverse complement strand
TCACCATCGATAAGGACAACACTACGATCATCGACGGCGGCGGCGCGCAGAAGAGCATCGAAGGCCGCATCAAGCAACTGCGGACGCAGATCGAAGAGACCACCTCCGATTACGACCGCGAGAAACTGCAGGAGCGGCTGGCCAAGCTCGCCGGTGGCGTTGCGGTGATCCGCGTCGGCGGTTCGACCGAGGTCGAGGTCAAGGAGAGAAAGGACCGCGTCGACGACGCCACCCATGCGACGCGGGCGGCGGTCGAGGAAGGCATCGTCCCGGGCGGCGGTGTGGCGCTCCTCTATGCCGCCAAGGCGCTCGACGGGTTGACGCCCGAGAACAATGATCAGAAAGTCGGCATCGACATCGTCCGGCGCGCGCTGCAGTCACCGGTTCGCCAAGTCGTCGAAAACGCCGGAGCCGATGGATCGATCGTGGTCGGGAAGCTACTCGACGCCAACGATCCCAACCGCGGCTTCGATGCACAAACCGGCAACTATGTCGACATGGTGAAAGCCGGCATCATCGACCCGACCAAGGTCGTGCGGCTGGCATTGCTGAACGCCGCCTCAGTCGCGGGCCTGCTGGTCACGACCGAAGCGATGGTGGCGGAAAAGCCCGAGAAGAAGACCCCACCCGCGATGCCGCATGACGGCGGCATGGACGACTTCTAACCGAAACGGCCAGCGAAGGTGTGTGGCCGACGTCCCGCGTGGGGTATCGGCTTTTTTCAGTGTCGGCCGGTCAAGTTATTTCGAGACACTGCACCTGCTCGGCGAGCAGGACCGCATTATCGGCATTCCGGGCTATGCCGTGGGTCCGCCGGAAGCTCGCCGCGAGAAGCCGCGAGTGAGCGCCTTCGCCTCGCGCGAATATCGACGAGATCCTCGCACTGAAGCCCGACCTCGTCCTGAACTTGGATGGACAGGAATGAGCCCAGCCCTTGGCACGTTTACTTGACGACCCGGAAGGAGCGAAGTTGTGAAGCTGAAGCGAGCGACTGCCTTTGGCGTGACTTCCTTGAGCCTGATTTTGAGCCTGTCGGCCTGTACCAATCCCTACGATCCCGCGCAGCGTTTTGTCGGCGGCGGCCTACTTGGCGCCGGTGCCGGAGCGGCGATCGGGGCGGCTGCCGGCGGCGGACCCGGGGCCGCACTCGGCGCGGCAATCGGCGGTGCTACAGGTGCCGTTGGAGGCATCGCGACAACCCCGCCACCACCGTACGGCTACTACTCTGGATATCCTGGCTATTACGGATACCCCGGCTACTACGGCTATCCAGGCTACTACGGTTATAACGCCTACTACCAATAGTCTCAGCAGAGGCTAATATCGGCGGCTCCTGCAAGCCTCGAATAAACGCATTGATCCGATCGCCGAACCTGCAGCTGGTGCGCGGCCGCCGCGGTATCGCCGCGCTTGCCCCGCGACCTTCATTAACTCCATCCGCGAAACATCCCTCGATCGAGCGCGAGGACCCCATGTTCCCGCCGGGCCGAATTGTCTGCCTGACCGAAGAGACCGTCGAGACGATCTATCTGCTCGGCGAGCAGGAGGGCATCGTCGGCATCTCCGGCTATGTCGTCCGCCCGCCGCGGGCTCGCCGCGAGAAGGCGCGGATCAGCGCCTTTACCTCGGCGAACATCGACAAAATCATTGCACTGAGGCCCGACCTCGTCCTGACGTTCTCCGATCTCCAGGCGGACATCGCCGCCGATCTCATCCGCCGCGGCCTTGCCGTCCTTTCGTTCAACCAACGGAGCGTCGCGGGAATCCTCGATATGATCCGGATGCTCGGTGCATTGGTGGAGGCAGGCGAGCGGGCCGAGGAGCTCGTCGGTAAGTTGGACGCCCGATTAACCGACGCCCGAAACCGCGCGGAGTGCTTGGCGAAGCGGCCGAGTATATATTTCGAGGAGTGAGACGATCCGCTGATCTCCGGCATTGCTTGGGTCTCGGAGCTCGTCGACATCGCCGGCGGCATCGACGTCTTCGCCGATCTTAGAAATCAGGGCGCAGCCAAGGACCGTGTGGTGACGGCCGGGGAGGTGGTTGCGCGGGAGCCCGAACTAATCATCGGCTCATGGTGCGGCAAGAAATTCCGACCAGAGCGTGTTGCGGCGCGGCCCGGTTTTCACCAAATCCCGGCTGTGCAGCGCCTAGACATGTATGAGATCAAGTCGTCCCTGATCTTGCAGCCCGGCCCCGCGGCTCTGACCGATGGCCTCGCAGAGCTTCAAAAGATTATCGAGGGATGGGTGAACCGCGAGCCCCAAATGCCGCGGTCTGGTAACCACGCGTTCTGATAAACCCGAGCGGGCGCGCGGAAGGAGGAGGGCAAGCTTGAGGGCACGATCAGCAAACCAAATGCAAACGGGTTCCGCCGGAGCGACCGGGGTGGTTATCGAAACCGAGCGGCTTCGGATCAGAAGTCTACGCGATGATGATATCTCTGACCTGGTCGCGTTGATCGGCAACTACGAGATCGCGCGGTGGGTCTCGTCCGTGCCGCACCCCTACACCGAAGCGGACGGGCGAGAGTGGATCGCCCGCGTGCAGCAAGACCACGCAACCGGTCATCCGAGGCGCTTCGCCATCGCATTGAAGGAAACCGACCGCCTAATCGGCGGTGTCGGAATCGACGGCAGCACCGGCGACGGAAGCGAAGAACCGGCGCTCGGCTATTGGCTGGGCCAGCCCCATTGGGGCTACGGGTATGCGCGCGAGGCTGTCGCCGCCATCACCGATTACGGCCTCCGGATCCTCGGCATGGAAACCATCCGAGCTTACACCGACCCTAGCAACATGGCCTCGCAAAAGGTTCTATTGCGCTGCGGTCTGAAAAACGTCGGCGAAATCGAACTCTCCAGGCCCACACGTCATGGCGCAAAGCGCGCACCGCTGTTCCGCATCGCGCAGCAGCAGCTCGAATCGTGAAAGCGATCATGTTGCACTGCCGGGATAGGAACCAAGCTCGGCAGCCACGGTTTCCGGGCGACAAGGAGCATGATCCATCTCAACAACGGCGGCACCCTCGAAAAAGCCGCGGCAATGGCGAACCATGCCTCGACGCGCACGACGCGGCTATAACGATCGCCGGCGCGACGAGCTCAGCCTCGATTTGGTCGAGCGGATTGTGATCAAAAAGGCCAGTGCTCCCCTACCGCTACGTCGCCGAGGCAGTTTCGGTTGGGTCTTCCTAGGTGGAGTTAGCACCCGAACGTCTCCATACGGTGAGCGCATCCTCTACCAACATATGCTGACTGCAAATGTTACGATCGCCACTCTTCGGGCCTTCCCTCCCGGATTATCCTCCCTAGCCTAAGCCGCATCCGAAGCGAGGGCACCGCAGGTGGGCCCGTTGCTCCCGCGGGATGGGCAGGCCGGAGAGATCCAAGGAGTGGATCTGATCACGACGGCACCGGACATCGTGTGGGTGCTCCCCGCCGGTTTCGCTAGCCCGATCCTGTGGAGCTTGTCGCGCCAGTTCGCGAGGCGGCCACTGTGGACAGGACAGACGGTATTTTCCCGGTAACGCGCGGGATTATTCGCCCGACCGTTCGTACCAGACACGCCCGTCCTTGATCGTCAGCTGAGCTACCAGCCGGCGCTTGGCGGTGACGGTATTGCCATCGCTGTCTCGCAACGGGAAGTTTCCGTCGTGCAGTTCGAACACAGCGATGTCGGCATTGGCACCGGGTTTGAGGGTTCCGACCGTGCCTTCATAGCCGAGGATCTTGGCGGGAGTCGCAGTACTGCGCCTGACGATTTCGTCGAGCGGCAGGCCAAAGTGCAGCAATTTCGACATGGTCGTCGGTAGATCGAAGACCGGCCCCTGCGTCGCGCTGATAAAGGTCAGGTCAGTTGAGATTGTATCGGGAAGAAAGCCTTGGTCGAGCGCTTTTTCGATCATCGGAAAACTAAAATGGCTTCGGCCATGCGCGCAGTCGAAGATGATACCATGGTGCTGTGCTTCGACGACCTCCTTGAGGATCAGCTGCTTCTCCTGGCCCATGATGCCGTGCGCACGCCCGTGATAGCAGTGGGTGACGATGTCGCCCGGCTTCATGTGCGCGAGCAGTTCCGGCAACGGGATCGGCGAATCGGTGATATGCATCATCAGCGGTACGCCGCCAGCCATATCGGCCGTTCTGCGCGCCATTTTGACCGGCTCTGGGCTATATTCCCAGACTAGCCCCGGCCCGTATCGGAGCTTGACGCCGATGGCAAGGTCTGGATTTTCGCTTGTCGTGCGGGCGCAGCCCTCCGGATCGGCATAGGGGAAATGCGACAGCTCGCCGCCACGCGAGGTGCCAACGATACCGATCGCGGACAGATTGACGAAGGCGCGGGTGCGGGTGAGGACCTCGCGGTCGATGACTCGACGCAGCCCGGCAAAGGTCGCCGAGCCGGTGCTGCCGGCATCGCACAGGGTGGTGACCCCGCTCGCCCGACAGAAATGATCGGTACGGCCGGCCATATCTGAGGCGTTGATGAAAATATGGGCGTGGATGTCGACCAACCCCGGCATCACCAGCCGGCCCTTGGCGCTGATCGTGCGGCGCGCGTCCGCGGCAGGCAGCGACGGCGCGACAGTGACGATCTTACCGCCGGCGATGCCGATATCCATCAAGCCGCGCAGCCCGCCGGCCGGATCGAGCACGTCACCGCCGGTAAGCAGAAGGTCGTATTTCACTGCTGCTCCCTTTCGTCCCAGTTGGTTGATCATAGTCGGCGATCGGGGCGCTGCTGGCAACTCCGAGCCCCCAGATGCTTAGCGTGATCGACAGTCATTGGGACGATGTTTTAGGGTTTTGGCGATATTGTTGTTCAAGAAGCTCGCCGGCGCCGGAACTGCATCGAGCGCTGGTGGCAGCAGCTCGAAGCAGCCCAAAAGCATCCCGAGGGTTCCGGCAAGGTCGTCAACGCGCGGGCGAAGGCGGCCAGCTAATCTACATTATCTGACTGATATCGCTGGCGACCCCGGCAGGATTCGAACCTGCGACCACTCGCTTAGAAGGCGAGTGCTCTATCCAGCTGAGCTACGGGGTCATCGACTTTCGGTTCGGCGATCTGCGGCCATTGGGGGGATCAGTTGTGGATGCGGTCGTAACGGAAATTGTCAGCGTAGCTTTTCGGCTTTTCTGTGCTGTCCTGCGGCGGAATGACCGTATAGTCGAGCGCGTGTTTTTTCGCGAAGGCGACCGCCTCTTCCACGGTGGTGAAGTGCAGCCGGACCTCGTTCAGCGTGTCCTCCGCGCTTGTCCAGCCCATCAGCGGATCGGGCTGCCGGCGGGCCGCCGGCTCATAGGTGAGCACCCACTTGCGGGTCCTTGCCCCGGATTGCATCGCTGTCTTTGCCGGCCTGGAGATGCTCGCCTGCGCCATTGATATGCTTTCGTCTCCGCTCGAAACGTCGCGTCAGGATCACCCCCGAGGTGGTCGGGGCGAGAGGATTCGAACCTCCGACATCCTGCTCCCAAAGCAGGCGCTCTACCAGGCTGAGCCACGCCCCGCCACAAGGATCGCGCGGGTTTTAGCCGGTTCCGGATGACCGTGCAACCGACAAGCCAGAAACGAACATGGAGGCTGTGAAAAGGATTAGGCACAATCCAGTCACCGCGGAGCACGGTCCTGTTCCCGGTTTACCCCAAATGGGTTGCCGCGAGTATAAAGGCAACAGCCCCAAAATCCGGAAGGGACACCGGGTTGTTTTCGGGTAACCCCGGAGGCGAGGCCATCGAGGTATGGGGCGTTGACCGGCCTTTTCGCACGGCATATGGTTTCGCGCCGCAGAGAGCCTGTAGCTCAGCCGGTAGAGCAACTGACTTTTAATCAGTAGGTCTCGGGTTCGAATCCCGACGGGCTCACCAATGATATCAATATTATATCGAGGAGTCTTGGACGCGATATCCGGACTAGGTATCCCCAAGGTATCCCGTGACCAGAACTCGCATCGGAATGCGAGGTGCAAATTGCTGGGACGGAGAGGGTTGCGGACCCGGCGTGGCATGGCGAGATGCCGACGGCTTTTGGCGAGCGCGACCGCCAGAAGCGTTGACACCCTTCGCCTTTCCCGCGGGTGCGCCGGCAGGGCCACTGACCGCGCCTCCCAGTACACCCAATCGCGCCAACCGGATAGACCGCATGGGCCGGCGCGCCTTGCCAGGGTGCTCCCCTGCTACGCCCGGATCATGATCAGCGAGACGTATTTTATCGATCGTCGCATTCGGCTTGCGCCGCGCATCGGCGGCGCAGCGGGCGATCGAGGATGGAGACACCAGTACGCAGGCTCGCGGTCCGGCCGACGGAGATGATGGGACCGACCGCAAGGCTGATCGAGGAGAAGAAACCCAGCGAGGCGACGCGCCAGACGATCCCCCGCGAGATCGAGGCGGCGCTCGCCGATGAAGCCAGTACCGGCCCGATCCGATTGCCGGCGACCATTTTCTAGTCGCCGCGCGCCGTCCGGTTTGAATGCGAGAAAATCCTAGATCGGCAAAGGCGATTTCCTTGCTCCGGATCGCTGCTCATATTCGCATTGACGGCTTGTCGGGCAGCGGCAGCGCCATTAGCCCCAAGCCAATAGGCCTCTAGCGGCTATACTGTCGCCTGCGCTATGGAGGTAGTGGAGGAGCGACCCTCCGACCCTTGTCGCGGGGACCACCAGCATGATCATCATCGGTCTTATCCTCGGCGCCCTCGGCATCGGGTTTTTCTGTTGGCTGCTGTCCACGCTCGCGGTCTACGCGCTTCCCTTTTTCGCGAGCGTCACGGCAGGCCTCGCCGCATTCCACAGCGGTGCCGGCGTGATCGGCACGATCGTCGTCGGGATCGTCGCATGCACCGCCACGCTCGGCGTCGGACAGTTCGCTTTCGCCGTGGCCGGTTCGCCGCTCATCCGCGTTGCGTTAGCGCTGCTGTTTGCCACGCGGGCGGCAGCGCCGGATATCATGCGACGCTTGCCGTTGCGCACGTCGGGGTGTCGTCACCAAGATGGCGCGAGGCGTTCGCAATCATGGCGCGATCCTCGTCGGCGGCACGGCCTGGGGGCGGATGACCCTCCGGGCGGACCCGCTCGGGAGCGGTAGGCCTCCACCGCCGGGTTCGGCACAGCCGTTGCTGACGGCCGCGAGCACAGAGGATTGAGCTGGCCCAACTCGTCTTGGTAGCTTGAATGGCCTTCAGGATCAGCCGTGCCCGAGTATGATCGGTAACGGCCCGGACGTTGAACCGCCTTCCATCCGGGGCGAAATCTGTCGGCTAGGCTGACGACCCCCCGATGCTGGGAGCGGCACGCGGTGACCTAGCCGAGGAGGACGACGACGCCTTTTCCTACGCCAGTGTTTCTTTCTCTTCGCCCGGCATGCCGGGCCTCTTGTGCAGGCCATGCGACGTCCGCCACGTCTTCTCCCAACAACGCTGTTCGGGTTGCGCAGCCCACGCGGCCTCTCTTTGGCTTGATCTGGCCGAAGGGCGGCTGCGCCTCGATCGCCTGAGCCGCAACGGCGCCGGATCGACTTTCTTCCCCTGGGCTAAGCCCATTCCTCGCGAGGCAACAAAGTCTCACCGGCGCCATCCTCCGCTCCGCTCCGGCCCGCGAGCGGGTGCGTCGTCGATCGCCTCCGGCTCTCCGATCGCCATCGAGGCCGCGGTGGTCGCGGGCTCGAGACAGCCAAAGGAGAAGTGACATGGCGAACATCGGTTCCTTCAAGAAGGTCGGCAGCGAGCTGCAGGGCGAGATCGTCACGCTGAGCGTCCAGACCAAGGGCGTCCGCACGTCCCCGAGGCCAACCGGGTCAGCGACAACGCTCCCAGTCACCGGGTCTTTGTCGGCCGTGCCGAGATCGGGGCCGCCTGGTCGAAGCGCTCCAACGAGGGTCGCGACTACCTCTCTCTCAAGCTCGACGATCCGAGCTTCACGGCGCCCATCTACGCCAACCTCTTCGAGGACGAGGACGGCGAGGGCTACAGCCTGATCTGGTCCCGCGGCCGCAAGGCCAACGGCGAATAAACCGAACCTGGCGGCAAGGCTCCGCCCGGACCTCCGGGCGGGGGCTTCGCGTCGCTATTGGCCGTCCGCGGCAACCCGTCAACCCATTTGGTATTCCGCCGATGTATACGCGGTTGCCGCCCGGCCGCCTCGCGCTATCCCCGCTTCGACTGAACCCACGATGCCGCTCGCGCCCTTTTCAGTACCCGGCGGCGTGACACCGGGTGGTGAGATCCTGTTGCGCCTCGATGGCTGGCCGCGGGTGAAGCGCGCACTCGACGTCATTGCGGATATCGAGGCCCGCCGCATCGATCCCGCAGCGGTCGCGCCGGACTGGTGATGGCATCTGCACAACCGGATCAGCTGCAACGTATCGCACCGGGCTTACACCCACGCTCAGCACGCAGCATGGCAACGCCGTTACAGGGTCGTGGGGTGACGGCGAGCACCTCGATCTTCGTCCTCACCGGGCTTGGTGTTGCACTTGTGATTGCCTCTTCTCTGGTTGAGCCACCGCCGATCCTCGTCTGGAATGCGACCGCAAGCGCGCCCCGTGGCCTCTACTGCATTGCGCCGCCAACCGGCTTACAGGCCGGCGATCTTGTGCTGGTCCAGCCCGATCCGGCGAGCGCCGCAGTGTATGCCGAGCGCGGTTGCCTCCCGTTCGGGGTGCCATTGTTGAAGCGCGTCGGCGAACTCGGCGGCATGCGCGTATGCGAGCACGGCGGTGTCGTGACGATAGAGGGTCGTCAACTCGCCAACGCGCTGCCGATCGACGGGCAGGGGCGTCCAATAACGTCCTGGTCAGGTTGCCGGGCGTTGAGCGACAGTGAGTTCTTCGCGCTCAATGCCGATGTGCCCACGTCGCTCGACGGGCGCTACTTCGGCCCATCGCTGCTTTCATCAGCGATCGGTCGTGCCATCCCCGTCTGGACCGAGAGGGAGCGCTGAGCGTGGCTTCAATCAGCCGTCCCCGATGTGCTGCCCTGTTCGATCCGACGCGGCCGTTCCTCTCTAGCGATCGCGCCGTCGCGCGCAGCGGATGTCACGGCCGGTCGCATGGCTGCCGCGGTTTGGCGTGGTTTGGCCTTGACCGCAGCGAACACGACAGCACTCGCCCCTTAGCTGCGTCGCGCCTTCACTGGCACTGCCGGAGAGATCTGTAATGGACCTGGTGACAATCCTCACTGCCTGCGCGCTCGGCTTCAAGGCGGAGCTGTTCGTTCCGCCCGGCGTTCGACAATCGCAGTGCGTTGTTCGGCCTAGGCGCCACGGTTGCGCCCCGGAATGGCTCTCCGACGATCGACAGATGGGCAGCATACATCGCGGAGGTAGCCCGGCGGTTCGGCCGGCCGGAAGCGTGGGTGCGTGCCGTGATGCAGGCCGAAAGCCGCGGCGCCGCCGACGCTACATCTCCGGCGGGTGCCATCGGTTTGATGCAGATTATGCCGGACACATACGAGCGCGGTATGGACTTGGTGCGAATGCCTACGATCCACACGACAACATCATCGCCGGCACCGCATACATGAGCGAGATGATCGAGCTGTTCGGCGTCCCGAACTTCCTCGCCGCTTACAATGCCGGTCCGGCTCGGCTGGAAGATCATCTGCGGCGAGGCAGCCCATTGCCGCGAGAGACGCAACAATATCTGGCGCAAATCGGTGAGCTGCCGGTGGGGGCGCCCCCGCCCGGCGAACTGCCGGCTCCCCAGTCAGGGCCCTTTATCGGCGCTCCTTCGAACGCGCCAAGCCCGAGACCGCAGACGCCCAGCAACAGCGTATCTGCGCCACGTATCATTAGCGCTCCTACCGGTGACGGCCAGCATCGGTGCCCAAAGAGGATCGTAGCGAGCGAGCTCTTTGTGCAGAGGTGGAGCAATTCATTTGCAACGCCTTCGCTGTCGACCAAGCCGTCGAGCGACCGAGATGTCGGCATTGGATTCGCGCTGTTCGTTCCGCTCGGGCGCGATCCGATGCGGCTCTCGGCTAATACCTCTTCCAGTCACCCGGAGTAGTAGGGGATAGGACCGGCAGAAGAAGCACGTGTGCAGACCGGATCGCAAGATAGAGGACGGTGCCGCGCGAAGCGCGCGACCGCCGGATTGTCGAGGTCTGCACATGAGTCTGGGGCAGTGCCGTCAGTTCGGCACGGTGCCGTCCTTGGGCCGTAGGCCGCGGATCGGGTGAGCTTCGCCGGCACTATGTCCGAGGACCGGGAATTCCATCCCAAACTCGGCCGTCTCAAGAAGAGCCGGGAGCGGCTGCCAAAGCTGTTCGTCGCGCAGGTCCTCGCCGCGGCAGCGTGCAGGCCATATCGGCCGGAGCTGCCCGACAGGATCCCCAGCTACTCATACTCGAGCGTGGCGCGGCCGCGGCGGAGTGGACGCGTGGCGTGCCGCGGAGCGACGGCTGTACGGCAATCGTGCGCGCCGGGTGATTGTATCGTCCGACAGGGCTTCCGCCGCGCCGGCGCGGTTCGGGCGCATCTCTCGTATCTGAGGCGCGAGGGGGTCACCAGAGACGGCACGATTGCCCGAATGTTCGACGCAGTGTCGGACGACGCGGATCTGCGCGCCTTCGCCGAGCGCACCAGCGATGATCGGCATCATTTCCGGTTCATGGTCAGTCCCGAGGACGCATCCGAGATGGAGGACCTCCGCACCTTCACCCGTGACCTCGTCAAGCAAATGGAGCGCGACCTCGGGACACAGCTAGATTGGGTCGCTCTCGATCGCTGGAACACCGACTATCCGCACACCCATCTCATCGTGCGCGGCGCTGACGAGCGCGGCGGTACCCTCGTCATGCATCGCGACTACATCAGTAACGGCATCGTGAACGAGCCGCGGAATTGGTGACGAGCTCGGTCCGCCAAGCGAGCATGAGGGGCGCCGTAAGCTCGCCCGCGAGGTCAGGCCGATCACTGGACGCAGCTCGATACGACCTTGCAGCACATAGGTCAGCGGACCGAGGGCCGCGTGCTCGACTTCCGGCCGGAGGTGGCAAGGCCTGAAACAGGCGGCAGCGAGATCCGCACCCTGCTCCTCGGGCGCCTGCAGATGCTCGAAAGGATGGGCCTGGCCCGTGCCATCGGCCCAGCCCAATGGCTGCTGGCGGAAGAAGCGGGGCCGAGCTTGCGCGAGCTCCGCATCCGCGGCGACATCATCCCGACCATGCAGCGCGCGCTTTCGGCACAGGGTCAGGAACGCACTCCGACGGATTTATCGATCTCCGACGCGCCGATTACGTCGGAGCAGACCGTCATCGGCCGGATAGTCGAGAAGGGCCTCGACGATGAGCTGAAGGGCTCAGCCTATCTCGTAGTCGACGGCGTCGATGGCCGCGCGCATTACCTGCGGCTCGCAATTTTGATGCGATCACAGATGTACCGGAGGGCGGGATCATCGCGGTCGGACGAGCGCAGGGGCCGACGGTCGGACCGAACAATCGCGCGTCTGGCGGAGGCCCTTCATGGCACCTACGATCCGGAGCGCCATCGGCTCGAGATAGCGCACGCAAATAGCTCGGATCCAGAGGCACTGGTCAAGGCGCATGTCCGCAGGCTGGAAGCACTGCGGCGTGGCGACCGCATTGTCGAGCGGCTGGCCGATGGACGGTGGAAAATACCCGAAGAGTATCTTTACCGTGCCCGCGCTTATGTTCGAGCGACAGTCGGGACAGGGGTCGTACCTCGAGCTCGAGCGCAGCGCCGTGATCCCGTTGGGGGGGAGGCGCCCTGCGGGATGGCGAGACGACCCCTCCGGCCGCCCGTCTATCCGTCTCTCGAAATCGGATCTTTCTGACGAATTCCCGACAAGATAACCCCGCTCGGCTGCGTCCCGCACCCGGCGACCGGTGACGCTCTTGTCCAGCGCGAGGTTCGCGGCCAGCTTGCCGACCGGTACCTCGCTCTTCTTCAGCGCCGAAATCGCATCCACAGTCTCCCGTACCGTCGCCGGAACGGTCGCTTCGATGCCTTCGGCAAACAGGTCCGCCACCAGCTCTCGAACCGTCGCATAATCCGCGATCGTGGCGATGATGGCTCCGGCCTCGTCGCGGTCCCGCGAAGCTCGATGAAGGAGTGCATGGGCGCCGATCAGCGTGAGCAGGGCGCCGAAATCGCGCCGCTGCCGGACGGCAATCGCCAACACAAGCTAGGCCAGCTTCTCGGCGAATGGAACGACGACTCGGCGCTCGCCGGCCGACAACCACTGCTGAAAATTGTGCCACCGTGCATAGTCGACCGGCACCGCATCCGACGAGCTGCGGCTTCGTGCCAGCGCCCGCACAACTGCTTTCGGCTGAAGCGACAAATCCTGCCTCCGATCCAGCCGCCAAAGCGAACCTACGCTAAGCGCACGCACTACTTCGCCCGCAATGAATTGTCGCGACAGTGCAATCCCAAACGCCGCCCCGCCGACTCGGGCGTAAAGGCAGCTGCGTTGCGAAACGCGTCTTTCCAGCCAAAGCTGGACTTTTCCGCAGCCCTCCTACCCGATGGGTATCTTGATTTGATTGTGTGTACCGGCGCTGGAATTCAGTAGCGCGGCAGTTGCATTACGCGCCGGTCCCGTAGGGCCACTCGCCGTTGCGCCGACGAGCCCGCAATAATCCGTGTTTGAACCAAACACGTAGCCGTACTTTTGGGTTGGCGCCACTCCGTCCCATGCGCCGATAGCGCCGGAGCGCCCACCGACAATAGACACGCCGATATTGTTTCCGTCGTCTACCATCACACCGCTGTAGGTGTTGGTGGTATCGGTCAGTTTTCCGGTAAAGTCGTTGAACGCCGCGGAATTCCCGGCAGCCGTTACATTGTCGACGTCGATGTTCTTGCAATTCGAGTTGACCCAAATGCCGTGCTGCACGTTGCCGCCGGCTGTGCAGTTTGTCATGTGGACCCCGTCGATCGGATTGCCGGCGACACCGTTGAGGTTCAGTCCGGCCCCTGCATTGCTGGAAAACCATGAAAGTGAAAAGCTCACGTTTTGGACTCGACCGGTGCTCTCGCCTTGCGCGATGAGAGCGCCGTCACGGCCGCAGGTATCGCATTCCAAATTGTGAATGAACGAATTGACCACCCTTTGGCCGGAACCCGGAAAAATCCTGAACCCATTCTCGGCGTAATCGATTATATCAGCGTTGGTGATGCTAAGACCGCCGGAATTGTACACCCCAATACAATTGCGCCCAGCATGGTTCCCGCCTGACTCGAGGTCTAAAATAATCGTGTCCTGCGGGAAGTTCTGGGTGGCATCACCAACCATGATCGCGTGTTGCGTTCCCGCCGAGGCATCGACCAGACATCGGGAGATCCAGACGATATATTGATTGGGCCCGCCAGTGACCCAGAAATGAACGTAGAAGCCGCCAAACGTGTGTATATTCTCGAACTGGTGCTTCTGCCCGTTCAAACTATGTATCGCCGCGCCAGCGGACTGGGACTGGCTCGTGCCGAGGCCGATCCCAAGGTCCCGTATCCCACCCTGCACAGCGTTCAAGTTGTTGATCACAGAACCAAGAGAAATGACGTCGACCGTCGGATTGTACTTTACCGTAATCACGGTTCCTCCGGGACCGTCACCTTTGAGAACGATCCCAGGCGCAGTCCACGATAGCGCCGGAATGTCGATCCCTTGTGAGCCGGTAAACGAGATCGGCCCCGGGCCGAGATATACCGTCGCACCGCCGATTGACGCCGCATGGGCGATCGCCGCTTGGATTGGCACGGCGTCATCGCTCCCGCCGCGATAAGGATGAGTAGCGGTGCCGAAGTTTCTCACGTCGACTCGCGACCCGACGTCGTCAGCCGCTCTGCTTCCAGAACCTCCGGCCCGGCCCGCGCGTCGGTGGGAAGCGTTCGGGCGCTGGGTATCAGGCGCTTCGGCCAGCACCGGTGTCGCCAGCAGTGTGCCCAGGCTGACGAGCAGCGCTCGCCGCCCGATCGTCTTCGGTACTGGCTCATAGAGATCGGGCCGATGCTGATAGAATATCCGCCGCCAACGATCATAGGCCGTCCATCGGCTTGGATCGGCCCACATCATCTCGAAATCGATCTGGCGCCGGAACTCGGCAATCGCGCGCCGGCGACGCAGCAGAGCAACGCGTTCCCTCCGCAGCCGAGCGCGATGAAGAATGCTCTCCTGCTCAGAGTCTAGCATGCCTCGATCGCGCGGAGATAATCCGGGATTGCCAAGCGACGGTCCGCGGACACCCTGCGATCTCGCTTCGCTCGCGCAAGCAGATCACTCAAGACGAGCGCAGATTTTTGCTGCGGACTTGGTTAGATCGCCGCGTCGGCGCTTAGTGAGGGCGTGCAGCGCGCCCCGCAACCGTTCCGTAAGGAGCGAGGAAGCTTTCACCTTCTGGAAAACGAAAACATTTATTACCCAATCGGGTGCTAGTTCCTCGCGGATGTCAAGCAGGGCGCAGCCATGGCGCCAAGCGAGCTCCAGTATCGGCTTTTGTGGCGTCACATGCATGTGCATGTTCTCAGGTGGCAAGCCGTCGGCCAGGTAGTCTGTTATTTTAAAATAATAACCATTATGATAGGTGGGTACGTGGAATATCGCCACGCCCCCCGGTGCCAACCCGGCGAACATTCTATTCAGGATCTCTAGGGTCACGGGCGGCGGATTGTGCTGCAGCACGAGGCGGGAGAACCAGAGATCGTAGCCGGTGCCCGGATGCAGATCCTCAGGTGTTACTTGCAGGAAGCTGACATTGGTATGGCCAAGTCCCGCCAAGTGTCTCTGCGCCAACCGCAAATGCGGATGGGAGATGTCTAGGGCAAGCACCTCGGAGAAGGTCGCGGCCAGTTGCGCCGTCACCCGGCCGACGCCGCAGCCAAACTCCAGGCAGCGACAAAAGCCTTCCGCCGGGCGGCCGATGCGCTGCAATAGAGCCAATATTAGCGCGACGTCATCCTTTCCGCTCTCAAAAAAAGAAATCTCGTTCTCCGCAAATTGCTCCGGTTTATATTCGTCGGAAGTCAGCACCGAATGGTACGGCGCCGCCTCACCAACAATCTCCCAGGCAGCTGCCGTTTTGGCGGCCATGGCCCGCAAAGCCGCCGCGTCGGCCACTATTTCGATCGCCTGCGGCGGCGCTGTGAGAGGAACCGTCACCAGATGTCGCCCCGTTTGGCTGCAAACCAGCTATTGTAGGAATTGCCAGACCGCCTAGGCACAACACCGGAGGCCTCACCCCTTCTATCTGCTATCGTGGGGTATCTCGGCAAGCGGAACATGAGAGCTCTTGCAAGGAACGCGGCGCGTCGCCTCCCGATTGTGGGAGGTCTACTCGATCGACGGGAAGCAGCACTCGCCGAGCGCGATAGGGCGCTGGCTGCCAACGCCGCGGTCGTCTCGAACGGACCGGAGCGCGCCGCGGCGCTCGCCGAGCAAAATCTGCTACGAGCGGAGCACAACAAGGCAGCGACCCCGGAGGATATCTTTCATTGTTTTCGGCTATTGCTCGGCAGAACCCCAAACCCGGAAGAATGGCCCGGGCACTCGTCGCGCGTGGGCGAGGATCTCGAAAACGTCGTTAGCAGCTATGTGACTTCCCGAGAGTTTGCCGAGCGTGGCCTATTAAATAAGACCTATCGTGATCAGGTCGAGTTGGTGCGCCTACCGAGGTTTTCCGTATTCGCATCGAAGGACGATCTTGCAATCGGCCAATACGTGGTCGGCGGTTCCTACGAGCCGGGGATTGCCGCGATATTAGACCGCTATGTCAAACCCGGCATGTCGGTTGTGGATATCGGCGCAAATATTGGGTACTTAACCATGCTTCTGGCGTCCCTCGTCGAGCCATCGGGCCTCGTCGTGGCGGTAGAGCCGAACCCGGACAATATCAAGTTGCTGGAAGCGAGCCGTCGCGTGAACAACTTTGACCAAGTGTTGGTCATCCAAGCTGCTGCCGGCCGCGAAACCGGTGTTCTGGGGCTCAACGTTTCCCACTCTAACGGGATGACAGGGGAATTGCCGAGTAATGTGGACGCAATCTTTGCTTCGCGCCCTGTCCCGTGTTTTGCGCTCGATGCTATCCTTCCGAAAGATAAGCATTTCAACTTGGTCAAGATCGACACCGAAGGGGCGGAACTGAATGCTCTGATCGGCCTTTCGGAGACCATGGATCGAGACCGACCGGTGATCGTGAGCGAGTTTAGCCCCGGCACATTGCCCGGCATATCCCACTGCAGCGGCCCCGAATACCTCCGCTTCTTGATCGCCAAAGGTTACCGTATCGGCGTTATTGAACAAGACGGCTCCGAAAACAGTTTCGGAGACGATGTCGACGGTGTCATGGATGCCTATTCCCGTAGTGGAGTCGACCACATCGACATCCTTGCAACGCCGGCGTGATCCCGCCAAAGACGCTTCATGGGGCCGGGGCCAAAACTCCGCAGCGCATCGCCTGTCGTCGCATCTGCCGTGGGATACGTGAAAGATCGGAGCGTCGCAATTCGGCGACGGTCCTTGTTTTTCCGCGAACCGGTGTTTACCAAGTGTTTGACCTGCCGGCACGAGGTGGTATGTTCCAAACCGGACGGCACCTTGTCTGTCCAGATTGGAAACCATAACGCGGGAGGAAAGGGATGCCCGGAAATATCGGTTCTTTGCGGGCCGCAGCCAAAAAATGTTGGCGATCCTTGGTCTTGGCAACATCGTTCGGCGCGGCGTTGCTATTCCTAGGGAGCCCGGCGTGGGCCCAGGGGAAAGCAGCCGCCGACCCTAATGCCCCAGCCCTCCGCTTGATCAAGCTCATTCCGATCAATGGGACCGCGGCGAGCCCCAACACCCAGATGTTCTCCTTCGACATCAGCTTCGTCGACCCGGCGACCGGGCTCTACTATCTCGCCGATCGTTCCAACAAAGCGCTCGATGTCATCAACACCACGACAGATACGTTGTTCGGCCAGATAGGCGGCTCCGCCCCTGGACAAGCTAATTTTGCGGGAGACACGGGTACCTCCGCCACCTCGGGCCCCAACGCCGTCGTCGCCGCATCCCCCTGCATCTTTGCGACAGACGGCCCGAGCCGGGTGGTCTCATTCAACTCGAGCGTCAGCTTCACGGCCGTTGTCAGCTCGGTAAGTACGGGCGGCACCATGCGTGCGGATGAGATGGCATTCGATCCGTTGGACAGGCTGCTCCTCGTGATCAACAACGCGGACACCCCACCGTTCGGCACCTTGATCAGCGTCTCGGCGACTTGCGGGCTCACCGTCGGAACTAAAATCGTTTTCAATGCCGCCAATCGCGTCAATGCGACCAACGGCGCCGAACAACCGGTGTGGGTGGGAGGCAACACCCGAAGGTTCTTTCTCTCGGTCCCGCAATTCGATGGGGTCGCATCGAGGGGCGGGGTCGTGCAGATCACTGCGAGCGGGGTCGTCGAAGGGATATATCAGGTGAACTTTTGCTCGCCGGCCGGCCTTACCGTCGGCCCGAATGGGGATCTGCTTGTCGGCTGCAATACGGTCTTCGATACGTCGGGCAATGCATGTGCGGCCGTGGGGACTACCCCCGCAGCCTTTGTTCCTGCGAAATGTACAGGAATCGCGAACCCTCAGGCGGCGATCTGTAACCCGGGAAGGGGCTGCACCCCTTCGAATGGTTCTCTCGTATCGGTGCCGGGGGTCGGCGGCGGCGACGAAGTCTGGTTCAACTCGGGCGACCAAAACTATTACGTCACTGCGGGAAATGACCCTAAGGCCCCTGTCCTTGGCGTCATCGCGTCAGGAGCCACCAGCACGCCCAACACCCTCACCCAAGTTGTGCCGACGCTTTATGCCCAGCAGGCGGTGGGGACTGCGGGGACGTCGAGTTTTGTGCACTCCGCCGGGACCGTGCACTCGATAGCCGCGAGTGCCGTAAACAACCATGTCTACGTGCCCTTGCCGGCAAACACCGCCTATCAGCTCAACGGCGTCGGCTGCGCGCAGGGTTGCGTTGCGGTGTTCAGCGCGCAGTAAGCACGCCTTCCTACGTTTGAGGCGTTAAGCGCCAGTCCGGGCTCTCGGTGTCGCGGCCGCTCGCCGCCGCGACACCGCTCCCCCTGCCGAACTCGGCGGAACTGCGAAAACACCAGCCGCCGCGCCAGCTAATGGTGCGACCGCTTTCCGCCCTCACCGGACGGCGGGCGGGTTCGTCCGCCTCCCTCTTCCGACCGATCCTCGACGTCGGCAACTCGCAGCGATAGCATCCCGAGTGGACGCGGTATTGGCGCGATAAAAAGCTGCGCCAAGCTCGTCGGCAGACTGAACGAGGTCAGCCTATCGATGGCTCGGCAAGACAAAATCAGGATCCATCAGTTCCATTCAGGCTCGGCAGTTGCCGATGCGGTTACGAATTGCATGTTCCTTGTACAATCGATGTTGGAAAGCTTCGGCTTCGAGTCCGATATCTTCGTCGAACATTTTGATCCGGCGCTGGCCGGGCGGATCCGGCGGCTGGAGGATTTGCGCCCCGCCGAGAGCGATTTGCTCTTGATCCATCATTCGATGGGTCACGATGCGTTTCCGCGGCTCGCCGATCTGCGGTGTCGCAAGTTTCTCGTGTATCACAACATTACTCCTCCCGAATTTTTCGCAGAAAGCGATCCCACTCGCTCCTACGCACTGAAAGGCTACTCACAACTTTCTATGTTTCGCGACATCGTCGAGTCAGCAATCGCCGTGTCAGCATTCAATGCGCGGCAGCTGAGGCAAAGAGGCTTTGGCAATGTGAGCGTCATCCCGTTGCTCAAAGATTTCGCCCCTATCAGATATGCGCCGCATGCGAAGACGCTTTATTATGACGAGGCGGCCGTATTTCGGCTCTTATTCGTCGGACGGATTGTGCCGCACAAATGTCAACACGAGCTCATCGACTTCGTTGATAAGGTCCGCTCGATCGGGCGTGTTCCGCTGGAGCTCGTCCTTGTCGGTCCGTTCGATGATGCACCCGGCTATAAATCACATTTGGACGAGCTGGTGCGTAGATCGGAGCTTGACCGGCACGTCAAACTCACTGGCCGAGTGACGGATGCGGAGCTCTTTGGCTGGTACAGGGCGGCCAGTGCCTATCTTTCGCTGAGCGAACACGAGGGCTTTGGCGTACCGCTCGTCGAAGCGATGGCGTTTGATCTTCCGGTCATCGCTCATGCATCGTCGGCGGTGTCGGATACCCTTGGGGGCGCCGGGATAACTATTTCGGATAAGGATCCGACGAGCATTCTCGAGCCATTGATCCGGCTGCACAAAGACCGGTCATATCGGCGGGACGTCATCGGGTGCCAGCGCAACCGTCTGCTGCGATTTAGTCGAGAGTGCATCGAAGCCGAGTTCCGACAGTGGCTGATCGGCGCGGGCGCCTACGACGGCCGAACCGAGGTTTCGGGTCCCGACCTTGGAAGCGATGACCGCTCGCGGCCCCCACGGCGGACCCATTACGTGGTCGAAGGACCCTTCGAGACCAACTACAGCCTCGCCGTCGTAAACCGCAATCTCGCCCGCGCCCTCGATGAGAGGGAGGCGTGTACTTCCTATATCGAACCCGCCGAGGGCGTAGAAGACTATTCGGTCGACCCGGCCGCCGCTAGCAAACTTTCCTCAAATATACTGCGTTTGGTCCGGCCTGCACCGGTAACCGCCGAGCGCATCGTCACAATCCGCAACACCTACCCGCCTCGGCCTAACGGGATGCTCGGCGACTTCCGGCTCCTTCATCTGGCATGGGAAGAAAGCTCGATCCCCGATACTCTTGCCGAACTGATGAATCTTCATCTCGATGGGGTTCTCGTGCCTTCAGAGTATTGTCGACGCGTGGTCCGGGATAGCGGCGTGCGCATGCCGATCGCCGTCATCGGGCACGGGATCGATCACTCGGGCCAAACCCCGGCGGTGATGGGCGATCGGGTGAAGCGCGGGACGCCGACGCATTCCCTGCCCTTCACCTTTCTGCATGTCTCTTCCGGCCTCGCGCGCAAGGGTGTCGAGGAGCTGATAACCGCATACTGCCTCGCTTTCTCGAGCGATGACCCGGTACTCCTCGTCATCAAAACCTTCGACAACCCGACCAATACGATCGACTGCTGGGTGGAGCGCCTGACGAGCGCATCTAAGCATGCTCCGGCAATCCAGGTCATTTCCGAAGAGCTCGACGAGCGGCAAATGGATTTTCTCTACCAGATCGGCGACGCTCTCGTCCTTCCGACGCGTGGAGAAGGTTTCAATCTTCCCGCCGCCGAAGGGATGGTCCGCGGGCTAACGGTGATCACGACGCGTCACAGCGGGCATTTGGATTTCTGTAACGACGAAAATTCATTTTTGATCGATCCCACCTTTGAAATTTCCGGCAGTCATTTGCAAATTCCGAATTCCTTCTGGGCGCGTCCGTCGATCGAACAACTCGTCCAGGCGATGAAAACGGTGTACCGAGCCGGTCGCTCGCCAGACGAGATAACCGCGCGCCGAGCCTCACAAGGGCAACGAGACGCCTCAAGGCTGAGGTGGCGCGACGTCGCCAAGAGGGTTGACCGCTTTGTCGAATACCTCGACAGAAGGCCAGTGATGAAGAGGAAGCTCCGCCTCGGTTGGATTTCGACCTACAATGCGCGGTGCGGGGTTGCCGCGCACTCCGAACATCTGCTCGAGTTTTTTGATGAGAACGCCTTTGAGATCACGATCATCGCCGACGATCAGGAGGCTATAGGGCCGGATCCCGACAATGTGATGCGATTGTGGACCAAAGGTCGTGGCGGACTCGCGCGCGTAAGAGATTACCTTATCGAAAACAGGTTCGACGCAGCATTCTTTCAGCACAATTTCAGCTTTTTTGACTTTGACGATTTTGCCGATACGCTTATCGCCCTACCCGACGCTGGGATAAATACTTATGTAACATTCCATCGCACCAAGGGCCTGGAAAGCCATCCTCCATTTGCCTCGCATCAGAGGATGACGAAGGCGCTGCAAGGCTGTACCCGGATCTTTGTGCACAGCCTGGAGGACGTCAATCGTTTGCGGGAGTGTGGTGCAACCGACAATGTCATCTTGCTGGCGCATGGGGTGATCGATCGCCCCGCACTGAAGTCGGATGCGGTTCGCAGTCTGCTCGGCTTGTCGGATTTCGGTCCGGTAGTCGGCACGTTCGGGTTCTTGCTGCCCGGTAAAGGGCTAACGGAGCTCATCCACAGCTTCGCACTGATCCTGAGAGCCCACCCGAACGCGTATTTATTGATGATAAACGCCGAGTACCCCACGCCGGAGTCTCAGGAGGTACGCGAGCGCTGCGTGGCACTGGCCCGGTTACTTGAGATAGAAGGGCAAGTAAGGCTGATATCCGAGTTCCTCGATATCGGAGAAACGCTATTTCTTCTGAGCGCCTGCGATGTGATCGTGTTCCCCTATCAACGATCGCTGGAGTCGGCAAGCGGCGCTGTGCGGCTTGGACTGGCCGCGGGCCGCCCGGTACTCACGACGCCCCTACCGATCTTTGCCGATTTATCCGACATCGTTTATCAACTTCCGGGGACCGAGGCATGGGAGGTCGCCGAAGGGATCATGTCCTTGCTTGGGGACGAAGACCGCAAGGCCGAGATCCTGCGGCGACAACGAGGTTGGGTGCGAGCCAACAGCTGGGCTGCCCAGGCGGCTCGCCTATCGAATATCATCCGCGGCTGCTTCGAGGAAACGCACGCCGTCGAGCTGCGGGTCCCTGTCCAGGACGGGCCGGGCTTGACGCTTCCGCGCCAGAGCGAAGTACGAACACAGCCCGGCGCGAGTTTGTTGCCCGAGGAAGATGTCGCAGCAGCGACGAAATTTCTTGAACGCAAAGCGGTCGGCTGGAGAGTTAGCCCGACTTCGGCTGCGGGTCCTGACAAAATTGTCGATCGGCCGCCGTCGGCGACAATACGGGCCGATACCCGCTCGCAACCACCGCGACGAGGGCCTGGCTTGCTTCGGAGATTCGGTTCGCCCTCACCGAACTCCGAGGACAGGCACGCCGAGAAAAAGCTGATATCCCGAGGGGACCGGGCGCGAGATGCGCGTGACTGGGTGTCAGCCGCCCGGTATTACTGGGAGGCGCTCGATCACAAACCGGACAATCCCGCGATATGGGTTCAGTACGGCCACGCTCTGAAGGAGTCCGGGAATGTCGCGGAGGCCGAAAACGCTTACCGAAAGTCGCTCGAGCTCGATGCCGGCATCGCGGACACGCATCTGCAACTCGGTCATGCGTTGAAAATCCAGGGCAGGAGGATCGAGGCCGGCACCGCTTATCTTCGCGCTCTCGCTTTGGATCCGACGCTGGACCATGCGTCCTTCGAGCTCAGAGCTCTAGGCTGGACGAGGGGCAGAATCCAGCTGGCCTTGCGGCGCGAGCAGGGCCGCGGACATTGATTCCTGGCGTGTCGGATTCTCTCGAGGGGGCCGGTGCAGGCCGCGCCGCGCAGGACCGAATGGATCAGCAAGCCCAAACCTCCGATTCGCCCGTCAACGGGACCCCATCGCATGAGCTCGCGTCACTGCCGCTTGCTCGGGCATATATCCAGGACCTGCGAAAGAGCATCGGTTCGTTCCGTGCGCGCGAGCTGATCGATGCTTTGGAGCGCCTGGACGCAGCTTACCGGGAGTTTCCCGAATTGGAGTTGGACCACCCTCGCCGGGAGTTGCTCGAAGGGGTGCGATCGGCTGCGGCAAACCTGCCGGATCGCGCGGCCATTCCGCTCCTGATCTACTGCGTCGCGTTAGACCCGTCTTGCTCGCGTTCCGTGGCGTCGCTGCTGGAAAAGATCGCCGGTTCGGATAGTAGGTCATCGGTATCGCCGGTTTTAGGCCTGTTATGTCGCTCCCGGCAGCTTCGCTGGTCTGGGATCAGGCCGATTGTTAACGCTCTGCGTCAACAAGGCCGAGCGGATGCGGTTCTTCAGCTGGTATCGGCAGTACTTGACTGCATAAAGTTCGCCAAACAGGACGACGTTTCCGAGCTTGGAGATATCTTAAAATTCCTATTGGGCGATGGGCATCGGCTAGAACTCGACCGCTGTGCCTTGGCCGATGCCGCGCGGTCCGCGCGGCATCGGCTGAGGCGACTCCCCAGTCGGAGTGAACAGCCATTCGGGGGACTGCCACTGGCGATGGCGGAGCGCCTGAGGGGCGCCGCGCCATCCTCCCGCTGGTCCAATTCGAATCCGGACGGCGCGTGGCCTAGCGGCCGGCTATCTTTCGACGAGTTCCTTCTGCAATGGCCATGTGAAATCGAGCTGCCGGTCGACCTCGACGACGCGACGTTCATTGAGGAGGCGTATCGGGCCATCCTGTTGCGAGGACCGAATGGTGCGGAGAAGGATCAATATCTGAGGCTGCCGCAAAACGGCCTTGTTTCAAAACCTTGGATAATAGAAGACTTGCTGGGGTCCGAGGAGCTGCGTTCCCTGGAGCGTCGGTTGCGTGTGATTTGGGAAGGTCACGTGATTACCGAACCCGGGAGTTCAGGGGAGGAGGACATGCCAGCTGTGACTTGGCCGTCGCGGTCGGCCAGCTGATGAGACATTGCGACCGGGTCGGGTATTGATGAGATGCTGCCCCTCGTCGAGCTGTCGCGCTTTAACGTCTGGCGAGCACGATGGTCGTATTCGGCTGCCGGCCCACCGAACAAGAGAGAGCTTCGCGTGAACGCAACCCGTGAGCAACGTCTGGAGCACTTTAACTCCGCGGTCTGGGGCCATGTAGAGGGATGGCTCGGTGACCGAATGTGGCAACTCGTAAACCTGATCGGCACAATCCTTGATACAAATGGCGTCCGGGGTAATATTGTGGAATTCGGGGTGCATCATGGGCTGTTTTTATTTTTGTTGAATGCGCTCAGAAATGGGGATGAAGAATGTTTTGCAATAGACGTGTTTGATGATCAACACCTGAATGTGGACTGCTCCGGACGCGGGTCGTTGACCGCTTTTCGTTCCCATCTCGAAACGCTGATGGCCTCGCAGCGTCGCTTTTTCAGGATCGTCCAGCGAGACACAACGAGCTTTTCAACCGTGGAGGTGGTCGACCTGTTTGGCAAAACTGGGGTAAAGTTCTTCTCGATAGACGCCGGCCATACCATTCAACACGCCTGTAATGACCTGCATCTGGCCCAGGAAGTTTTGGTGCCGGGAGGCGTTATCGCTCTGGATGATTACATGTCGGTACACTGGCCTGGGGTGACCGAGGGTTTTTATCGCTTTATGTATTCCGGAAATCGGCGGTTGAACCCGTTTTTATACTTTCAAAACAAATTATTTCTAACCACGGTTTCAGAACATGCTTCGTATCTGCAGCAATTTCGAACAGCGATCGAGACGTTCTGCGCCGACGAGGTTCGCAGTGGTCGCTGGAAGGGGGTGGAGATCGCGGGGTCCGACTGCCTGTCATTCGCGTGAGCTAAGCTGACGAACGCCGGGAGCACGCAGCAAAAACGCGAGATCCTTGCCTCCTGATAGCGAGTTCCTCGAGGTATTGAGACTAAGAATTTCAGTGCTGGCCTATTGAGGACTGTAGCAGATCCCCGCGGATCTTGTCGGGAAAGCAAGTGACCAAGATCCGCTGGAGCGATCGTTGATTGTGTTCGTGAATTCCGTACTACTACACCACGGTTTGTTGACATCATCGCACCCGGTATCGGACCTACCGCTCAGCTACTTGCGCAATCGGCTCACCTGAGCAACTCTCATCGAACATGTCGGGAGTGTATGGTGGAAATGTGAAAATGGCGTTTTTCTGCAAATTTCCGGGTCGCCTGAGTTTGGCACGAGCCCTGGCTCGCCGCGGCGATAAAGCCCGCAATCGCGGCGCATTTGCGACAGCAGCGGAGATGTATCGTCTAGCGCTCAAGCATGATCCCACGCGAACTGACATTTACGTCCAATATGGGCATATGTCGAAAGAGATAGGGCGCTATCAAGAGGCTGAGGCAGCCTACCGCTGCGCGCTTTCTCGATCGCCGGGCGATGGCGAGACCCATCTTCAGTTTGGTCATCTTCTCAAGCTCACCGGGCAAGTGGAACAGGCCTTCGAGGTCTTCAAAGAGGCGCAGCGTTTGCTGCCGGACAATGCTATCCCTAGCGCTGAATTGCGGAACCTAGGATTTGGTCCGCGGCGGACCGAACCCGACACTCTCTCAGACGAGTTAGAATACGAAACGCATATCCGGGCTGGCGACCGTTTGCGAAATGCACGGCGGTATGCGGATGCAGCGGAGGCCTACGGAGCCGCGCTTGCTCTGGCGCCATTTCGGACCGATATCCGCGTGCAGTATGCCAATATGCTGCGAGGCGATGGGCGCTTTGCCGAGGCGGAATCCAATTACCGACTCGCCGCAGCCGAAAACCCAGAGGATGCCGAAATCTACCTGCAGCTCGGACATGTGTTCAAGCTGCTAGGCAAACGCGCAGCTGCTCTGGAGACTTATGGACAGGCGGCAAAGTTGGCTCCCTTTTGGCTTCCGCCGCAGCAGGAACTTTTTCAACTAGGAAGGCACTGTAGCCAGGAATTATTATTCGAGGCGCAGTTGCGTCTGGGCGGGGTCGACGCTTTGGCGGTAATGACCCAAAGCATACTCGAAATGCGCAGGACGCTCGACCATCTCGCCGAGGCGCTACCTGACATCCAGTCGCAAATGGCCTTTCCAGTCGGTTGCTATGACCGCTTTCGCGCGATATACGATGTCCCGATCCCTCCGCGGTTGCTAACTCTACGCAGCTTCGCCGTTCTCTTGTTAGCAGACCGCGAGCCGCTCGAAACACTGTATGCCCAGTTGGCAGCGATCACCTCTCAGGTCTTCGAGCGCTGGCGGCTCTACGTGATCGGAACAGAGCCTGCGCGGAGGCGGGCTGTCGAACGAGCGGCGGCGAGCGATGCCAGGATACAGTGGGTGGAACCGATGCTGGGGGAGAGTCCAGCGGAAGCGGAGCGCCGGGTCGCTCTGTCGAGCGGCGGGGATTGGTTAGTCCTGCTGTCCGAGAGAGGGGTCCTTCACGCCCGCGCTCTAGAGTGGTTCGCGTCGGTTTCGGACCGAACCGCGGCCGGTGCTTTTATTACCGACGAAGAAACCCGCGGCTGTGTTCGGCATTCTTCGCCCGAATTCCGCCAACTCGTCGATTACGATACCCTTCTTGAGATGAATACGTCAGGCGAAACCGTAGCCGTCGAGCTTGCCTCATATGCGGCGGTTGCGCACTGGCTTGTCACCAGCTCGGTATCCGCCTCCCGCAGCTCGCTGTTGTTGGCTCTCGCGCGGGACGGCCGTGTCGGTCATATTCCACATCCACTCGTTTGCCGCGACGGCGAGACCGTCATTGATCCCGCGGAAGCTGCCGCTGCGCATGAGCAGGCGGTGCGCGCACATATTTTGCGGGCTTCCCTTGGCGAGCGTATCCAAATCGGTCCGCGAAGTGGGCCGCTGCGGCGTTTGCCAATAGCTTGGCGCGCATGCGACCCGGGTAAGTCAATCGCACTAATCATTGCAACGCGGGACAATGGTGCGGATCTGGCTCAGTTGGTCGAGACTCTAAGAGCAACAGCCGCGGCCCCCGAGGGGTTTCGGATCGTCATCGTCGACAACGGTAGCCGGGAGGAGGAGACACGGCGCGTTCTCGCCGAACTAAAAGCGAAAGAATATGCGCGCGTTTTACGACTGGACGAGCCCTTTAATTGGTCTCGGCTCAACAATCGTGCCGTCGAAGCCGTCGATTCGCCGTTGTTGGTCTTCGCCAATGACGATATGCGGATGCTCTCCGAAAAATGGGATGAACACGTTCGCGGCCTGCTCGAACGCCCAGAGATTGGTGCGATCGGCGCGCGCCTGTTGTATGAAGACGATACCGTGCAGCACGCAGGTGTCCTTTTTGGATGGAATGGTTCGGTGATCCATGACGGCCTTTGTGCGAGCAGCACCGATCCCGGCCCCGCCAGCCGCTGGCAGGTCAGTCGGGCCGTCGGAGCTGTAACGGGAGCTTTTCTGGCCACGCGCCGCGATGTGTTTCTCGCTCATCATGGGTATGATGAGGTTCATTTGGCCGTCTCGTATGGTGATATCGATTATGGATTGAAGCTACGCGCCTCGGGCTTGAAGGTCCTTTGGACGCCAGCCATCACGCTGTACCATTATGAATCAAAAACGCGCGGCCTCGATCATCTAGATCCAGAAAAGTGCGCCCGCGATGCGGCGGAGCGGGGAGTAATGGAGGCGCGCTGGGGAGCAGCGATGGTAACCGACCCGAGCGTCAACCCCATTTGGCATATGGCCACGTTACCTTTTCGACTGCTGTCAGTGCCCTCCCAACCCCGGGTTTGGGCCCACATCGAGAGGTGTACCGCCAGCGATCCTTGGCTGCCGGAAAGGGAGGATCATCGGTGCTCTCCTCAAGACAGAGCTTAACTGGATCGTTGATCATTCGCCGCTCTCCGAATGGTTGTCGGCTAAACCTGCGCCCTCGAACCCTTGCTGTAAACGGCCGAGTTCGTGCGCACGATCGAGATGCGCCAGACTCTCAAGATTGGCTGCGCCAAAGAGCCCTATCACACGGGTTACATCGACCGCGAGCGCCCTCCTCGGGTCCGGGGGGCGGTCATCTTCTTGCGCGTAACGGCCGGTAACGATGATAACGGTTACCGAGAAGCGCGTGGTTTCCACCGGGTTGCGCGTGCCAAGATAAAGAGGGAAGGCAAATGGGGCTTCGGATTTACTACGACGGTCTCAACCTTGCACTCCAGCAAGGGACGGGCATCGCCACCTATACCCGTATGCTCATGAACGAAGCCCGCGATTTAGGTCATAGCGTCAGTGCAGTCTACAGCGTCCCTACCCCCCCGGCGAAGAACACGGCGTTACGTGAGATTTCCTTCTATGATCCCTACCATGGCGAACTTTCGAGATTGCTCGAGCGGTGGATTGATGTCCGAGATCAACTTCGCAGTTTTTTTGGAGTTGAACCTGTTCGTGTCGAACAGACCGGCATCGTGATTACCGACAATTTTCGCCGCTCGATGCCAACGCATGACAACATATTTGCTGCACGGCATCTCTTCGGGAGAGCTAGGTGGCATTTCCTAAAAACACGAAGGTTCGTAAACCTAAAATTCGACCCTCAACCGGATATATTCCATTGTACGTATCAAATGCCTTTGCTCTGTAAGTCGGCATGCAATGTGTACACTATCCATGATTTGGTACCGTTGCGCCTTCCCTTTGCAACGAGAGACAACAAGAGGCTTGCATACCGGCTTCTGCAAGGAGTGGCTGCAAAGGCGGATCATATCGTCACCGTCTCCGAGAACTCAAAAAACGACATAATGAAATATCTGGGTGTCGAGGAAAATCGTATCACAAATACTTATCAAAGTGTGGGATTCCCACGCGAATACGTGGAACGGTCGACCGACGTGGTTGCCGAAGAGCTTCAGGGCTCGTTTGGTTTGGAATATGGAAAATATCTATTGTTCTATGGTGCTTTGGAGCCAAAGAAGAATGTCGGTCGGCTGATTGACGCCTATCTTTCCTCCGGGGTCAACCTGCCACTAGTCCTCGTGACATCTGGGGGATGGGGCAACGAGGGTGAGGTCGCCTTGATCGAACGTCGGCTCGAACAGGAGCGCGCCGGCAGGGGGATCAGACGGCGCATTTACCGTCTCGACTATGTCAGCCTCCTGATGCTTGTCACCATAATACGCGGGGCCTGCGCCCTGATTTTTCCATCTTTGTACGAAGGCTTCGGCCTTCCGGTTTTGGAAGCAATGCTCCTCGGAACGCCCGTCGTTACCTCGGGCGTATCATCCCTGCCGGAGGTCGCGGGAGACGCGGCTTTACTGGTGAACCCCTATGAGGTGGACGAGATTGCCCGGGCCATTGGGACGATTGTCGAAGATGCGGATCTCCGCTCAGAGCTATCGGCACGCGGCCGTACGCAAGCCGCGGTCTTTTCCGTTGAACGATATCGCGGGCGCGTGGCGCAGCTCTATGAACGTTTCGGGACTTTCCCTGTAGGCGCCCGATCAAAATATCACCCCTCTCCCAATTAAGATGACACTGCCCCGCGGATTTGCGGGGGTGTCAGGGGTGACGGTTCGGCTGATGAGCGATGGCGCTGGGGTCACTCCCGCCGCGCGAGCGCGAAATCGATCTGCGGCACAGGGCCGGAGCGGTCGGCAGGCTGTATCGGTTCATCGAATTGACGGGGCGGTTGTATTCCGACGATCATGTTATCCTGCCATGGAGGACGCAGGCGGATGGGCGGTCGATCCGGGACAAATGTCAATTCAAATTTGGTGAAAGATGATTTCTGGCCTCAAGAATAGGGCAAGACGGAGGATTAAAGAGTTGGGAAGGAAGCTTACAGAAGTGTTCGGTGCAGCGCGGCAATCTGGATTGGAAGACAGTGCCAATCAAGATAAGAATCCCGGCGTCATGGCGCCCCATGATCCTAGCATGATAGCGCGGCAGGCACGCCATCCAATTTACGCGGGCTCGGACCGCGCATTTGTGAAAGTTGCATCCGGCCAATTCGTGTGTGTGGATACGAACTCGTTGGATGCAATTGATTATCTTCTCGGATTCGAGATCGAACAAAACATTGTTCCGGTTTTTCGCCGTTTCCTGACGCCGAGATCCGTGGTCCTAGACATTGGCGCCAATGTCGGCTACTACACTGTAATGGCGGGAACATGGCTGAAGGACCAGGGGCGCTTATATTCATTCGAGGCCAATCCACATACGTTCGGACTTCTGCGCCGGTCCGTCTATGCTAACAGGCTTCTAAACAAGCCACATATCAAGCTCGTGAACGCGCTGGTAGGCTCCTCGTCCGGGAAAGCTACCTTATACTTCAACCCAGAGGAACTGGGCGGCGCAACCATGACCGACACGGATCATTGGGGCGACAAGCGCCGGTCGGCTGAACTGCCCATGATAACCATTGACGACGCATTGCCGTCCGATCTCGCTATAGATCTCGTCAAGATTGATGTCGAAGGCCATGAGCCGGCGGTCATTAAAGGCATGGAACTCACGATTGCGCGGTCGCCGAATATACGAATCATTGTCGAATGGTTCGATCACATGGTCGAAGGTACCTTCGGATCGCAGCGATTCGCCGAGTATATCGATGCCTTAGGTTTTCGCATTTGCCGTATTCGCCACGATGCCACGTTAGAATTGCTGGAGCGTGGCACAGCACCCACGGGGGAGAATTACTGTCTTCTCACGCGATCACCCGAGGCAGATATCGCCCGCCGGTATTTTAGTATCCCAGCCGACTGCCTACACTATCACGACCAGTTCAAGCCTCTTCTCAAAAACGGCGTCTTCTGTTTTCTTGCGGGTTCGGGCTTTCGCGGAGATTTATTTTACGGCCCATACATTAATCTTGAGGCAGGCCGCTATGTTATCTCCTTCGAAGGAGAACTATCCGGGAAGTTGGGGCTTTTGTTCAGCTGTGACAGAGGACACCCCATTTCGGATGCAGTGATTAGTGATTTTGGCGAATATATTACAATCGATGTTCCCAATGCTGAAAATTTCGAGATCGTCGCCAAGCAAACGAATAATCTTGCAAGCTTGACACTACGCGCCATCAACATCCAGCCATTACGGGGATAAGGCGTGGATTTTATAAAAAGGGATCGGCTGCGTGGCTTATCCCGATGTCCCAGGTAGCCCATATGTTGTATAGTATTAAGCCTGCCAGATGGCCCTTACGCGCTCGCTGAACAAATACTTTGAGCGGGTTACCGCTTCGGTATCAGGCTCAAACCGCGCCGGACTAGGGAGATTTCATTCCGGGACCGGCTTTTGAACACGGGCGAATGGCATGGGAATGCGACGGTCCCGGTCGTTTGGACAGCTTCCGGGGAGAATAAGCTAAGGCTGGCAGCCGGTTGATAGTTTCACTTTTCCCGGAATCAAATTCATACCTTGTTGCTGCTGTGGCGGTACCGGTTCGCTGCCCGGTCGTGGTCGCGACACCGGCAATGTCTCGCCCCGTCGGCCGATGGTCGAATGGTCTGGCGCCGCGAGATCAAGACCAAGCAGCCGAAGAATGGACGCGATCAGCCCTTCGGTCTGGCGTAGCGCCAGGCGGAAAAGCGCCCGCAGCGTCAGCGCCGTGGTGATCGCCAACGCCGAGTAGCGCGGCTGGCCGCCGCGCGTGGCGCGGGGCTCGGCCTTCCACGCCGCAATCGCGGCTTCGGTGAACCACACGGTCAGACTCCCGCGCTGGCGCAAGGCAATGTCATAGGCAGCCCAATTCGTCACTCTGTGTCGCTGCTTCGGGATGTGATGACGGCGATCTTGGTTCGCTTTGAATGGCACGGTGTCTGTCCGGGGTCAGGAACGGGCCCGCCCTCCTATACCGTCCGCTCCTCGCCGCCAAACCACCGATCCGTGCGACAAGGCTCCGCCTCACCTGAAAGTAGATACGAGGGGGCTGACTTCGCCCGGCTGCTGATCCGTGCAACAAAGTGCTCCGCGGTCCGTAGCTCAATCAATTCGATCTGTCGTGGTTTCCAAGTCCAAGTATCCATATAGAGGTCTACAACCGCGGTTGGGTCGGTCTGCCAGGGGCCCGCCGGGCGGGACCGCATCCAATCGAAATCCCAGGGGTAAGATGCGGTGGAACCCCGATCTGTCCGCCCAAAAGCGTCCGGTCAGAGGGCACGTCGCGGTGCCGATCATCGATGCGCACCCGCACTGGGATCTTCCGATCGGCCATGGCATGGCAAAGATCGAGCCTTGCCTGTTGTTCGTTGGCTCCGGCCGCAATAACGCGCTGCAACGCCTCAGCGAGCGGCTCCCAGTCGCGCAGATAGGGCATGCCGTACCGCCGTAGGTGCTCCGCAACCTGGTCGACAGGGAAACGCGGTGCGGTAGTGGCCGGCTGGGTGTGGCCGAGTATCTTACCGATGATCGGCAAGCCCATCCCGCTCGATGCGGCAACGCTCGCGAATGTGTGCCGTAGATCGTGGAGCCGCACGTCATCGAGCCCTGCCGCCCCCCGAATCGCCCGCCAGGGCTTTTCGAGGTTCACGAGCGCGGCGCCTTCCTTCGCCCCGACGATGAGATGAGGATTGCCGTCGAGCCGCGGCAACTCGGCGAGAACTGCGAGTGCGGGAGGCGGCAGGTGGAGGGTCTTGCCTCCCGTCTTGCTATCGGGAAGACGTGCCTCGCCGCGCTCGATGTCGATCCACTCTCAACGTAGACCGAGCACTTCGCCGAGCCGCGCGCCGGTGAACACGAGCAATTTGAAGGCGGCGACGGCATAGGGTGACCCTTGATCGGCCGCGAGCGCGTCGCGGAGCCGTGCCAGCTCGACCGGGGACAGCATCCGTTCGCGCTTGCGCTCGGCGAACTTCTCGACGCGTCGGCAGGGGTTCGAGCCGTCCGGTCGCATTCCCCACCGCTCGGCGAGATTGAACATCTTAGACAGCACGGCGAGTAGACGGTTGGCTTGGTAGGGCGCGCTGCGGTCGGCGTGGTGCAGCTTGGTCACGTCGGCTCGGGTCACGTCGGCCACCTTCCGTTTGCCGAGCACCGGAACGATGATCTTGTCGAGAAGCCGGCGGTACTCAGCCGCGGTGCTGCCCTTGCGCTTCGCATCGGCATGCTCGGCGAGGAAGCGTTCGGCGAGTTCGGCCATCGTCGGAGCTTCCTTTCGGGCGATCTTGTCCGCCGCAGGGTCCGCGCCGTCCTCGATCAGGCCGAGCTGCCGCTTTGCCTCACGGCGCGCCGTCTCCGGTGTCCAGGGCGAGCCGTGCCGGCCGATCGTCAGCTTGCGTAACGGTGCGCCGCGGCCGGTGCCGGCGCGGTAATGGAGCACGTAACTCTTGGCGCCGCCTCGCTGCACGCGGACGCCAAAGCCCCTCAGCTCGGTATCCCACAGCACGGCTTCGACGCCGTCCGCCGGCTTCAATGCATCGACCGCGCGCTTGGTGATCTTGCCGCGCATCCCCTTGCTCCCTGTCAGTCGATCAGCGGCCACGCCTGTTTTGGGTCTAGGTATCACCTAGGTATCACCTAAAATCAAGTTCTGCGAAACAGCCGGCAACGATAGGCGCCTTTACACCGCTCTCATGTCCGCCTTTGCAAGTAGCAGGCAAGTAAATTCGTGGCTCTCTTTCAAGCATTCGTTTCAGGCTCTGCCGGGCAAGGCAGGAGGCGCGGCCGTCTTGACGACGGTTGATCATCCTCTGATGCGCGGGTCGGAACCGCATGACCGGTGATGCGTCGCGGAGCTGCCTCGGTCTAGGAACCTGCGTCGGATCGGCGATCCGGCAGATAGTGGTGTCGAGGGTTCTCCTGACCGCGGCCGCGCCCCCAGCCTTGCCCGGCAGTAGTGTGTCCGGTGGTTCGCTGGCGCCTCCCTTGGTTGCGATCACGCGGTTTGTCCGATCAGCCCGCTGTCGGCGGCACGCGCCTGGCGATGGCCCAGACGAAACCCGCCAGTTCACGGGCGATCGCGGCAGTGGCGACATTGGCCGGCTTGCCGCTGCGGGCGAGCTTGCGATAGCGCGCACACAGCCGCAGCTGCGCTTTCCAGGCGATCTCGCGGATCGGCCTCGGCTGCTCCTCCTGCCGCAGCAGCAACTCACGGCTGACCCGGGCCGGGAAACGGTAACACCAGGCCGCCTCGATCAGCAGCCGACGCGCCGCACTGTTGCCGGCCTTGGTGAGGCCGCCGCGTTTGACGCTGGCACCGCTCGAATGCTCGGACGGCACCAGCCCGAGATAGGCCATCAGCTGGCGCGGATTGGCAAAGCGCGAGAGGTCGCCCAGTTCGGCGATCAGCGTCGCCGCATTGACCAAGGCCATGCCGCGCATCGTCTGCAGCGCCGCCACGACCGGGGCCGCCGTCCAGTCCGGCAGCATCGCCTCGATCTGCGCCGTCAGCCGATCGCGCCGGGCGGCGGCGACTACGACTGCCGCGATATAGTCCTCGAGCACGAGATGATGCACCGCCTGCTCGAACCTGAGACCCGCCAGCCGTGAGCCTTCAGCCCACGGGCTTGACCCGTGGGGGCGATGCAGCTTGGTCCAAGCCGGCCGCCCATAATGGCAGCCCTGGCGCAACAGGAAACCCGAAAGCTGCTGGCGCGCGCGGCGCAGCGCATGCACTGCATCCAGACGGGCGCGCACCAGGTCGCGCATCGCCTCGTGCCCCGCATCGGGAACCCACACTGCGGTCAGCTCGCCCGCCCGGTGCAGCCGCGCCAGGCTGGATGCATCACGTCGATCCGTTTTGATCCGGTCGCCCGGCCGCTTTGGAATCAAGGAGGGGG